>Ga0315277_10002383_pt1 | contig 26283 bp, 19 predicted proteins | sample YL17G05_15_MG_FD_203695 | JGI IMG/M metagenome (GOLD analysis project Ga0315277, IMG submission 203695) | Sediment microbial communities from Yellowstone Lake, YNP, Wyoming, USA - YL17G05_15 | ecosystem: Environmental > Aquatic > Freshwater > Lake > Sediment | place: USA: Wyoming | collected... | reverse complement strand
GCCGAGCACGGTCACCGGGTAGGCGCCCACGTCCAACGTTCCCTCGAAGTTGTAGCCTGCCGACCCCTGATCGCCGAGCGTCAGCGGGCCGGTGGCCATAATCGTCGAGAGGTACGGATCGGCCCCGGCCTGCATGCTGATCGGGCGGGGGACGTTGCCCGCCGCCTTCAGCGTCGCATCGCCGATGGTGATCGGCCCGCCGCGGACGGTCAGCACGTTAGGCCCGACCTCCAGGATACCCGCGTTGAGATCCACTTGGCCGAACAGCATCATCCCGCCGCCGACGACCAAGGACCCCGCCCCGGTCTTGGTCAAGTCCTGGGTTTGTGGATTCGGCGGAGCGGAATTGAGGGTTAGTTTGGTCCCTGCTTCGGCATGGACGGTCAGTCCGCCGGGAAACGAGAGCGGGGCGGTGATGGTGTGACTGCCCAGCAGCACGTCGATCTGGGCGTCGCCGCTGGACGCCTGGAGGGTGATCCGGCCCGGCCCGGCGATGGTGTAACTGTTGGCGGCGTTCTCGAAGGTCATCGTGCCCGCCGTCGCGCCCGCGTCGACGGTGACCGTCCTGGCCGCGGTGATCATGCCGAGGAAGTTGGCCGCCTTGCCGACCGCGTTGGGGACCTTCCCTCCCATCCAGTTGGCCGGATCGCTATACAGCCCGTTGCCGTCCGTTCTCCACTGCAGGGCGACGACCTCGGAGAGATTCTTCAGGAGGATCCGGTTGGCGTCGATCGCAAGCGTGGGACTACCCGAGAAAACCCAGTGGTCCACGTTGCTGGCGTCGATGGTGTAGTTGCCCAAGGTACCCAGGGGGTCGTCCAAGGTTCCGAAGCTGAACACGACCGGTTCGCCAGGCACGGGGCCTAGGGGAGCCCCGGCGTCGAGCAACGTCAGCGTCCATTTGTCGCCGGCCCCTGCGGGGAGGGACAACTTGCCGCTGACGGCCACCTTGTCGTTGCCCGAGGGTCCCAGCTCCCAATCGTAGTTCACTCCGCTGGCGATGCTCAGATCGCCGGTCAGGGTCAGCGTCCCGGCGCTGTTACCCGGAGATAAGCCGGCAGTGACTGAGAGCTTGCCGACGACGGTGCCTTGGCCGCCGGCCGTGGCGGCGGTGAAGCTGGCCGGCCCGGCTGCCAGGGTGGCCGTCGCGCCGTTGGCCACGGTGATGCCGCCCAGGGTGACCGCGCTCGTGGTGGCGAAATTCAACGTGGAATCGGCAGTCACCAAGAGGGTGGTGTTGGGCATCTTCACCGGCAGGGGCAGGGTACTTGGATTGAACGCCGGGTAACTGGTCGTCAGGCCATACTTCCACGCCAGGTAGCCGCCGATGAGGTCACGGTCTGCCTGGGAAAGCGACTCGCTGAAGATCATGAGTTCGGCGATTTCACCTTTCCAGCTTCGCCCCGCGATGTTCCTGTCGTAGCTCAAGTTGCTGATTTGGACGTTCCCGGCGGTGGCGATGTCCAGGAGCCACGAGTGGTCCCTGGGCATGAGCGTCTGCGTGGGGTTTATCACCTCCCCGTCGAGCAGGAACGTGCCGTTCTTGACGTTATCGGCGACCCAGGTCCAGGCCCTTTGCACAAAATAACCCGTATCATCACCGTGGAAATTATATTGATTGCTGTCTCCCAGGAGGAACGTGGTGCCCGAGGCGGTCGGGGCGTACTTGGCCACGTAGAAGATCGTCCGCGCGTTGTTCAACTGCGGGAAGGCGAAGGAGTCGTTGCCGCTGAGCGCGAACCGGACCGCCGGCTGGCCGTTCATCGCGTTGAAACTGGCCACGTAGGTGGGGCTGCCCGAGTTTGTCGTGGCATTGTACCCGTTGCCCGACAAGTCGGTCCAGGTGCCCACGGGGCTCCCGTCGGCAACGCCCTGTATCGCGCTGGCATCCAGCCACAATGCGAGATTGCCCATGGCCGGTGGGGTGAAACTGCCCGGCCCAACGGAAACGTCACTGGTAGTAAGCTGCCCACCGTTGACGATCACGGTCCGCGGCGTGTCCTTGTCGCCCACGTCGGCCCCCTGGAGGCCGAAAGCGGGGCCGCCCGTAATGGTCATGGTTACCGGCCCCAGCACGGCCTTGTCGGCGACCTTCACCTGGCCGTCCTGGGTGTTCACGTTCGACCCGGACGCTGCCGTCACGGTGCCGACGCTCAGTTCGACTCCGCTGGCAAGGGTCAAAGTGCCGCCCTGGGCAGAAAGGCTGGAAGCCGAGGAAGGAGCCCCTACGTTAAGGGCCCCGCCGGTAACGGTCAGGGGTCCCGCCGTCAACGGGGCGCCACCGTTGAGCGTTCCGCCGGAAACGGTGAGGCTTCCCGCCGTCACCGCGCCGCCGATGGTGAGCGTACCGCCGGAAACGGCCACACTTCCCAGACCCACCGTGTCCAAGGTCGTCACGTCGCCGGCCACGACGGCAAGGCCGCCGGTCCCGGCCACGGCATCGGAGACCTTCAGCTTATAATTGTTGGCCGTCCGCAAGGTCAGCGTGCCGACGACCGATCCTACGTTGCTCAAGGTGACCGTAATCGGCGATTCCGCGGTGCCGGCCACACCGGAGCCATACTTATCGGCCCTCACAGTGCCGTTCCCCGGCGCACTGACCAGGTTGGGAACGAGCAGATCGCCTCCCTTACTGGAGATGCCCAGCGTGCCGCCGTTGACGGCCAGGCCCACGGTCGCACTCGGGGCGCCGCCCACGGTGGCCAACAGTCCGCCCCGGGCCTCCAACGTGGCGTTGTCCACGGTCGGGTTGAGGGTCTCTATGATCACGTTGACCGACCCGCTCTTGGCGATGGTGGCCGTCGAGCCGTGGGCGTCCAGCGTGCTCAGGTCAACGGCCGACAGGAGGTTCAGGCCGACTGTCCTGTTGTCGGCCGGCTCACCCGGCGCACCGGTGAACTTGGGGATGTCGATGACCGCGGGCGCCAAGGTCGGCACGACGCGGGGGGTCGAAACCCGGCCGTCCGTCGTCACCGACGCCGCGTTGACCGTGAGGATTCCCTCCTCGAGCCTCAAAGTCCCCAGGGGGACCGTGGCCTGGTTCCCGTCGGACTCCACGGTCAATCCCGAGGCGGCAGTGACCGTCAAGTCAACGGCACTCAAATCGGTGGGTTGCGCTACTGCCAGCCCGTAGCGGTAGGCCAGGTGTTTAGTCATCTGGGCTACTTGGGCGTCGGTCAGCGCCTGGTTGTAGATGATTACGTCGGCCATATCGCCCTTCCAACTCCGGTGCTCCGTGCCCGCGGCGCCAGGCCTGTCGGCGGACAAGGTGCTGGCCTCGACATTGCCGGTGGTGACCACGGAAATAAGGGAGTAGCCGCTCGGCAAGGGTGTCGTCAGACCGTTGATCTCCTTGCCACCGATTTCGGTGATTCCGCCCCTGATCGCGGCATGGGTATACGTCCCATGCCACAACGCTGTGGGGGGGTTGGGGTGGAAATGGTAGGTGCCGTCATCACCCAGCAGGAACTCTAAGGCGCTCGGATTGTCCGGCTTGACCACCCAGAAGACCGTGCGGATATCCTTGATGTCCTCAAACTCGAACGACTGGTCTCCCGTGGTGTCGTAGCGGACGACCGAATTGCCCTTTAGCCCCGGTTCGGAGGCGATCCAGAGCGGGGCCGAGGCCGTGGGGACGGCGTTGTAGGTGCCGGTGGCCCCGGGGGCCGAATCGACCCAGTTGCCCATGGGGACGCCGTTGCCGATGCCGGTCACGGTGCTGGCGTTGAACCGAGCCTTCATGCCGGTGGTCACCGCGCCGGGGTCCGTGGCAGGAACGCCCCGCGGGGCCAGGAACTGGACCGCGCCGCCGGCCAGCTCGACCGGGGCAGTCGACCCGCCCAAGGGGTTCGTCCCGCCGAGAACCAAGGTGCCGCCCTCCGCCCGGAAAGTCGTCTGGCCGGCCACGACGCTGTCCTCGGAATTGACCATCTTGAGGGTTCCAGGACCTTGCTTGGTGAGCGTCCCGCCGGTGGCCCCTTCCGCGTCCACGTCACTGAAAAAGCCCACGTTGAGGCTGCCCGCGGTCTCGATCGTCGAGTTGCCCACGGGCCACAAAACGGAGATCGCGCTGGTGCCGAACCCTGTGTTCAGCTTGGCGTTGTTCCCCAATTGGATGAGGTTCAGCCCCTGCCCGGCATCCAGCTTACTGGTGAGTTTCAACGTCCTCCCGGCGCCCACGACGACCTGGCTCCACTCGACCGCCGTGCCGGCCATTTTCAGCGAGTAGGCCGAGGCGTCCTCATCCACGACCTGCACGGGTGATAGGGGGGTCACTCCGATGACCGCGGCAATTGTCCCATCGGGAGCATTGGGCGGAGGCGGAGGAGGGGCGGCACCGGTCCAGTTGGCGTCCTTCCACTTGTTCGTGCCCGAATGGTTGTCCCAGGTCAACACCGGCACGGCGCTGAGGCTCACGTCGTCGTAGTAGACGGGCGAGGCGTTGTTGGACCAGAGGTCCAGGGCCCTGATCGCCACCGGCCCGGCGGCGGCCCAGGTGGCCCGGGAGAACAGCATCGTGTCGCCGTAGAATGCCGCATAGGTATTCGTGTCCAGATCGACGTTCAGGCGGAGCTTTTTCCAGGCGTTGAACGCGAAGGTCGCATTGGCCCCGCTGCCGGTGAGCGCGCCGGAGACCAAGTTGAAATCCAACTCGGTGGCCCAGTATCTGGGGGCCACGCCGTCATGAGAGTAGCCGTTCATCATGATGAGCATCTGCGTGCCCGAGCCCCCGCTGGGGACGTACATCATCGTCTCGAACACCCACTCTCCGGAGGTCGCCCCGGTGAAGACCTGGACCAGGTCCGATGCCCCTCCACTGATCGATTGGTAGACCTTCACCGCCTTGGTTGGGCTGGAAGCGAAGGCGTCGGAGACCAGGGCACCGGCCGCCGGGGCGTTGTCCCAGCCGGCCCAACCGCCTTGCCCGTGGATATCGGTGCCCACGGCATACGACTCGAAGTCATCGAAGAACAAGGCCCCGCTCGTACTGTCTGCGAAGCTGAGCGCGAGCAACATGGCGAACGCCGGGAGGAGCAACTTTCTCATGGCCGATGCCTCCTTCGTGAAAAGTGTGGACCCGTCTTCCGCGATCTAGAAGAGCCGCAACTGGGAAGACCTTAGACATCCCCGCGAGAGGATCGGCGGCAGGCCTTGCACTCCGGCGCGATCAAGCGCTGCGACGCGCACGATCCGCAATCCCCTCACAAATGTGGCAGTTTATCACAAGCGGCGGGATTTGCAAGCACTCTGGCACAGTCTAATGCGTTTTTTCGCTCGTTTTCCCCGTACCCCGGCTTTCTGGGGGGTAAGTTCTAGTACAATGGCGCTAGTGGGCAGCCAAAGTTAATCTGACGGGTGGCAGGGGCAGCTTGTCTGCCCCTGATGCGGCAGCGGCAGACAACCCGCCGCTGGCGCGCGTCAAACCCGGCTTGGCAAACGGCCAGGGAGCCTCCCGGCACACGGATGGCGATTCGGGGTTATTGAGTCCGGGGCAACAATTGGAACTCCCAGATCGTCGGCCCCTCGGTGGCCTCGGAGATCTGCAGACGAACGCGTTGGGCGGTGACCGGGCCAAACTCGATCCGCGCGTCCTCCCCGAGGGTCTTGCCGGCATGCACGGTTTTCCACGACTTCCCGTCGTGGTACTGCAGCTCGTACGCCTGCACCCTCCCCGGGTAGGCCTCGCTGATTGCGGCCCGGCCAACCCTCTGGGGAGCCCCGAGGTCGACCTCCAACCACGCGGAGTGCGTGCCGGCGTCGGTCGCCCAACGGGTGGTGGGATCGTCGTCAAACGCCATCTCGGGCCCGTGGGCAGGTTGATTCTGAAACACGTTGGAGGCCTTGGCCTGCTTGCCGAACGCCACCGACGGGCTGCGGTGGACTACGGCCACCGGTTTGATATCGTAGGCGTTGCCGTCCACCGTCAGCTCAATCACGGTGGCGATCTCGTCGCGGTCGGCTTCTCGCAGCCGTACCGCAACGCCGCCTTTGGTCTGCTCGACGACTGCGTTGCCGCCGGATAGTGTCCGCGCGGACAGGATGCGCCGACCGATTGCCGGCAACTGGAGCGGGCGGGCACCAACCGGAGGTTGGTCCGGGGGCCAGCTCATCACGAACAGATAGACACGGTCGCCTTTGCAGGTGGAGGCGCCCCATCTACCGGGCTTCAGCGGGCCTCCGCGGGTCCCATAGACGGCGTCGCCGTACTTGGCCAGCCACCCACCCATCTGCTTAAGCCGCTCGACTTGACGCGGCTCAATGCGACCGTCGGGCATGGGGCCCACGTTCAGCAGCAGGTTGCCGTCACCCCCCACCACATGGAGCAAAGTCTGAATGCACTGCTTGAGCGACTTCATCTGATCGTCCGGCTTCCACGCCCACTGGCGGCAGATGGTCATGCACGTCTCCCAGGGCCTCTCCCGGTTGAAACCGCCGACCTCCTGTTCGGGCGTGTCATGGTCGCCGGGGTTGGCGCAGCGGTTGTTGACGAGGATGTCGGGCTGGAGCGAGCGAACGAAGTCGACGACCCCTTTGCCTCGCTGTGCGTCGAAGTCCTGGGCCACGTCGAACCAGAGCGTCAACAGCGGTCCGTAGTTGACGATCAACTCCTTGACCTGGCCGCGGAGGTATTGCTCGTAGCGGTCCAGATCGGGTTTGGGTTTGAGAGTGCGGCCACCCGGGCTGCCGTGGGGAAAGTCGGGATGGTGCCAGTCGCAAACCGAGTAATACGTGCCAAACGCAACCTGCTGCTGGCGGCACGCCGCGGCCAGCTCCTTGACCACGTCGCGGCCCAGCGGTGTGTGCATCACGTTGTAGTCGGTCTGCTTGGTATCGAACATGCAGAACCCGTCGTGGTGCTTGGTGGTGAAAATGACGTACCTCATCCCCGCGTCCTTGGCCACTTTCACCCACCCTTCGGCGTTGAACTGCACGGGGTTGAACTGCCGGTAGAGGTTGTCGTACTCCTCGATCGGCACCTCCGCACCGCGCGACCAGCCGATCTCCGTCCCCTTGAGGCTCACCGGCCCCCAGTGGATGAACATCCCAAAGCGGGCCTCGCGCCACCATTGCAGCCGCTGGGCATTGGCCGGCGGTTGCTCGGCAGCCCAGGTCGCGTCCGGGTCGGCAGTCGCGCCTGCCAGGATCAGAACGGCCAGCGTCGATTTCAGGGATCTCCCCGCTCTACGGTTCATCGGACTCTCCTTTCTACCTTTTTTCCAGACACCTACATTGGGTGGCTGTGGTCGAACGAAGTGAGCCCACAGGCCTTGGATTCCGGGGGCTTGCCAACGCTCGACCCCGGCCACCCGAGTTCGCGTTTGCCGACGTTATTCCTGCGCGGCTCCATGGGATCGCAGAGGGCGGGGCCCCGGAGACCTTGCCCGTGCGGAACACAGAACTCGCGTTTCCCATTTTAATGCCCCGACAGGGCCTCACAAGGTCCCGGGGTCTCCCCTCCAATGGTGCATACCACGTTTGCCCACTGCGGCCACGCGGCGAACACAAGGGAAAACGCCAGCCAATCGACCGCCGCGTGGGTGGCTGGCGGTCAGCCGCAGGCTGCCCCCAGCAGGTTTACCTGGGGGCTCGCTCCGCTCGACCCCAGCCACCCCAAGCGCCACGTTGCCAGGAAAACTTGTCACACACACTTCTGCCGAAGGCTTGACCCCGTCGACCACCCGCCACTATACTACCGGCGTGGATCACTGGCGTCGTCGTCGGGAGGATGCCGCCGGGGGGATTCCTGTTCGAAGGAGCATGTGATGCGAGGATCTCAGAACAGGGCATTCACGCTCATCGAGCTGCTCGTGGTGATCGCGATCATCGGCATCCTGATCGCCCTGTTGTTGCCGGCCGTACAGGCCGCGCGGGAGGCAGCACGGGGGGCCCAGTGCAGCAGTCGCCTCAGGGACCTCTGCCTGGCGCTGCACAATCACCACGAGACCTACGATCACTTTCCCCACGGGACCTACAACTACCTGGACAGCACTTTCTTCACGCCTCCGCCCTACAACGACATGCAGGACCGCAGGTGCTGGATGCACGACACGCTGCCCTTCCTCGAGCAACAGGCGCTTTACGATCGGTTCGTGGAGTACATGAGCAGCCACCCCAGCGCCCTGGGGTTTCCCCAATCGCTGGCCATGATCCCCACGCTGAGCTGTCCTTCCGATCCGACGAGCCCCAAGCTCCACACCTTTTGGGGCGGCTTGGACGGAGTGCCCACCCAAGGGTTCTCCGGCAACTATGTCGTCTGTGCGGGCAGCACCTTCTTCAACCACGGCGGAGTGACCAACAGTGCGAAGCTGGACGGCCTGTTCTTCGCCGTCTCGAAGGTCCGCATCGGCGACATCTCGGACGGCACCTCGCAGACGGCGATGGCCAGCGAGCTGATTCTCAGCCCGGATACCGACTCCCATGATATCCGCGGCCGTTACTACAACCCGGCGCACGGCGGTGTCCTATTCAGCACGCGGATTCCCCCCAACACGCTGGTCCCCGACCAATTCAACTGGTGTGCGAGCGACCCGGTGCCGCGGGCGCCCTGCATCTGGACGGGCACCGACATGTTCGTCTCACCGCGCAGCTACCATCCCAGTGGTGTGTACCTGGGCATGGCCGACGGCTCGGTGCGGTTTATCCCCGACTACATCAACGCAGGGATCTTCCGCGCCCTTGGAAGCCGCAACGGTAAGGAAGTGGCGGGCCAGGAGTGAAATGCCCCGGGGTTTTTCCTGCCCGGCGCGCCACTGGCGTGACGCCGGTGCCACCGGCCGCCGGGCCGGACGAAAAGCTGAGGACAACCATGAAGCGATACATCCGCGTGGCGATGGTCTGCTGGCTGGCCGCGCTCGGGTCGGGATGCGGCCCGTCAGGCCCAAAGACCTACCCGGTCTCCGGGACGGTGACGTTCAAGGGCGAGAAGATCCCCAAGGGCCACATCGTGTTCTCGCCCATCGACGGGTCGACGGCTCCAAATGCCGGCGAGATTGTCAACGGCCGGTTCGACCTGCGGGCGACGGCCGGAAAGAAGCGGGTGGAAATCCTCGCCGATCGCGAGGTGGGCAAAATGGACCCGGTGATGCACACCATCCCCCGCCAGGCTTACATCCCTGCGAAGTACAACACCCAGAGCACTCTCGAAAGGGAGGTCACCCCTGAGGGGGACAACGAGTTCGTGTTCGACTTGAAGGACTGATGTGACGCTTCTAACGCCAACGCGCTCGGTTCAATGGCTGCAGATGGAGTTGTCAGTTTTCAGTTGTCAGTTCTCAGTTCGCAGTTTTCAGTTCTCAGCTTTCAGTTCTGTTTTGTCGGTTTTCCGTTGTCCGCAGTCACGAACCAAGAGCTGATAAGTGATGACTGAGAACTGACAACTGAGAACTGATGACTGAGAACCCCCGGCCGCAAGTGGTATGGGATCCACAGCGTAGACGATGATCGCGTGGACGGTTGTTTGACGGGTTCTCGTGGGAGAAGTCATGCCCTGCTTCACGCCGACGCGAAGGCCAAGGGGCTTTACGCTCATCGAGCTGCTGGTGGTAATCGCGATCATCGGCATCCTGATCGCGCTGTTGTTGCCGGCCGTGCAGGCGGCTCGCGAGGCCGCCCGCACGCTGAGCTGCAAGAACCACCTCTACCAGATCGGGCGGGCGGCGCTGCTGCACGTCGACGCGCACGGCTATTTTCCCTCCAGCGGCTGGGGGTGGAGGTGGATCGGCGACCCGGACATGGGCGTGGGTGCCAGACAGCCCGGCGGCTGGATCTACAACCTCTTGCCGTTCATGGAAATGGATCACGTCCATCAGTTGGGCGCCGGGTTGGCCGGCGAGGAGAAGAGAAACGCCTTGGGGCGGCAAGAGGGTTCGGTAATCGAGATCTTTCACTGCCCCAGCCGCCGGCCCGCCATCGCATATCCCGCCACAAACTACGGCGGCTGGGCCGCCAACTCCGGAGACACGTTTGCCAAGAGCGACTACGCCGCCAACGGCGGCATCCGCACGATCAACGGCGGCGGACCTGACGGCATGAGCTGCCTTTCCACCTATCCCAATTGTACCTGGAGCCACACCGACGGATGGCTCTGGGAGAACATGGACGGGATCTCCGGCGAGCGCAGCGAAATCCAGCTCAAACACGTCACCGACGGCACCCATTGCACCTACCTCGCCGGGGAAAAGTACATGAATCCCAACCAGTATTACACCGGGTTGGGCTGCTCGGACAACAGCTCCATGTACCAGGGCAACGATTGGGACGTGAACCGCTGGTGCGGCAATAGTGAGACCTACAAGCCGATGCAGGACACGCCCGGCTTCGAGGACTGCACCAGCCGCTTCGGCAGTGCCCATTCCGGCGGCTTCCACATGTTAATGTGCGACGGCTCGGTCCACATGATCACCTACTACGTCAGCGGCCAGGTGCACGAGCGCCTGGGCAACCGACGGGACGGCAGGGCAGATACGCCGCTTCCGTTCTGATACTGCTAGGCGAGGTTCGATGGTCGCAGACGGTGTGGTCAGTTGTCAGTTCTCAGTCGTCAGTTGTCAGCAGTCAGTTCTGTTCGTGGTCGTGTCCGGATACGGACAAGTGCGGGTTGCCCAAGGTTCCCCAATAGCTTTCTGCATTCACGAGGGCCTTTAAGAGAACCAGCAACCGATAACTGAAAACTGGCCACTGACGACTGATTACTGACAACTGACAACTGAGACGGTATCAAGCATCGAACCCTCCAGAGAACGACGTGCCGAGGTGATTGCTTGCTGAACAGGCCTTCTTCATCCTGGATCTTGGCGGTCGGCGGCTGGATGGCTTGCTGCGCGTGCGGCTGCTCGCGGTATCCGCCCGCACCGCAGAAGCCCGATGTCAGTCCCCGTGAGGCCGGCGAAGCGGCCATCGCCAAGTACGACGCCGACGGCAACGGCAGACTCGACGGCAACGAAATCGGCAAGTCTCCCCCCCTGAAGCACGCCATGAAGGAGGCTAGAGACAAGATCGACCGCGACGGTGACGGCACGCTCACCGCCGAGGAGATCGCCGCGCGGATCGACTACTGGTCGGGTTGCGGCACGACCGTCATCAGCGGCGTCACGCGGATCACGCTGGGCGGCAAACCGCTGCCGGGAGCCACCGTGACCTTCGAACCGGAGGAGTTTCTCGGCCCCGGCTTCACTGCCTGTGAGGGAGTCACGGATAGGTTCGGTGAGGCATTCATCAAGGGGCCCGATCCGAATTATCCCGGCCTCTACCTGGGATTCTATCGGGTGAGAGTGTCCAAGGTCGTCAACGGCCGGGAGACGATTCCCTCGCGGTACAACACCGGCACGGAGTTGGGGTTCGAGGCGAGCGTGGACCACCCCGGCGTGGGCAATATCGAGTTCCACTTGAAGAGCAAGTGAACTCCAGCCGCGGCCGACTCAGCGGCCGATCAGCAAAGGGCTTGGCACGTGGCACAGCACACACTCGGCAGCGCCCCCTGATAAAGGGCGTGGCGGGCGAGTCTTTTGCAGGGTCTTGCGAATCTCCGCAAAACCGTGCGACAACCAAGCTGGCCGAGGCGGGACTCGAACCCGATTCCGTAACCCCTTGCGGCGAAAGGGACTTGGGGAAATCGCCCGATCCGCGCGCTGCAAAATCCGGTGCAGTTGATGCACGGGAAGCCCCCCTCGACCCCGACCTGACCGTGGTTGTCGAGGCGTGGCCGAAGCTTCCCGAGACGGTCAAGGCGAAGATGTTGGCGATGGTGCAAGCGGCCGGGCTGGAGGGGTGATGCGACTGACCGATGGGGCCCCCCCGAAGTCACCGGAAACCGATCCAGCCCCCCGGGCTCGCGCTGGTTCCATACGGCGGTTATGTGCTTCCGACACCGGAGCGAGAAACGACTGTCAAACTGGGTAAGGTGCGATCCGGTATGAAGGGTGCGACCGCGTTGACGCCCTGGCCGAGTCCGGCACTTGGCGGTTCAAATGGGCAATATCGTCACCGACTACCGAACGGCCCGGGGGTTTCTTCGCCTGGGCAAGTACGAGACCTGGCTGGTGGAATGTATCGTCGCCTTGCTTGGTCGGCACGACCAGCGAGTCCGGGAGGAGCAGCGGCTCCGGTCCGGACAGGCTATCTCACCTGCCGCCCCGCGACGCGATTTTCTTCGATCCTTCGCAGGCGCGCACGCGACTAAGTGAGCCGTTGGGGGGGTATCGCCTTCCGCCATTCCCCGGGGCTCGATGTGGCGCTGGCCGATGGAGTTGCTCGGCCGATTCCCTCGCATGGGGCGGCTGTCGGGGTTATACTGAGCGTTGCCGGGTGTTCGGCGGGTCGCGCCCGCCGGGCTGAAACCAGGCTGGAGGCGACCGCCTTGCCTACCTTCGACGGTCGCCCCCGGCCGGACCTGGCAAGGAGGTAGGCACAAATGTCGAGACTTCTCCGTCGCCAGAGAATCAAGCCGGCGCTGCTCGTGCTTCCGCTCGTTGCAATAACAACCCTCTTCTTGGTCGCCGCGCCGCCGGCCTTCGTTCGCACTTGGAAAAGCAGTGACGGCGTTTACTCGCTTGACGCCGAGTACGTCGGGGCCAAGGACGGCAAGGTATCGCTTCGCAAACCGAATGGCGATGTCATTGAGGTGCCTCTGGCTCGCCTGTCCGCTGAGGATCAAGCCTACGTAGCGAAACAAGCCGTCGCCACCGACGAGTCATCAACTCCGGCCGTGGCAACCTCACCGTCACCACAGAAGCAGAGGTTTACGCAATTGGTTCAGTTGTCGGGCCGCCTGCGGACAGCATCGGAGGTCTTTATAGCCTACAAGATGTTTCTGCAAGACGACCGGATCGCAGAACCCGACCGCAAGGCGGCGGAAGAGCAATTGCCGGTTTGGGAGGAACGCGCGAAGAAACGCATGGAACGGGTGGGGTTGCGTTGGCTTGAGCCTGCCGAAGCGAACGATTTGAGACGGCAGGCCCGACAATTGACTGAGGAAGCCCTGCGCTTGCTCGAAGTCGGGCAGGATGAGGCGGCAATCGACAAGTGTGTCAAGGCAAGCAAGCTCGACCCGGACGCTATACTCGCGGATTTCCTGCTAGGACTGGGGTACGCCCTGGTGTCGTGCGACGCCAAGGACGCCAACAGGCACTTTGCAGAGTGCGTCCGCCGCGATCCTCGGCATGTTTCCGCACTGAACAACCTTGCGCTCAGCGAGGTCAGGCTGCGGGAATATACTCAGGCATTGGCACACTGGCAGGCAGCGCTGGAGGTGGCTCCCGCGGCACCGGAAGTCATTCAGAACCTTGGGCGACTACTCCACCTGGCGAAGCAAGGACGTGTTCGTCTGCCGACCGGAGTTCAACGCCGGTTCAGCGACCTCTACGCCGCGGCTTCTGTTTCGGCCGATGCGAAACAGTTCAACAGCGGGTTTGGCTGGCTTTACATGGGATACTATGCGCCGCTGGGTGAGCAATCCGTGAGCGGCAAGGATGCCAAGAATAAGCTGGTCAAAATGGGATCAGGAACAGGCTTTGTCGTCCATCCGGAATATGTTCTCACCAATCGCCACGTTGTCAAGGGTTGTGCAGGGCTCTTGGTGGTTCCACCCGGTGAGGAGAATCACGAGTTGCCGGCGAGTGTAGTCGGCGTAGCGGATGGGGAAGATGATGACCTCGCCGTCATTCACTGCAAAGGACTCGCAGTTCCACCGCTGCCGTTCATTAAAGCCGATCTCGCTCCGCGCGGCACTGAAATCATGGTTCTGGGCTTTCCTAGCATGCTTCAGGGAAAGACGCCATCGCTAAAGGCTACTCGTGGAACTATCGCCGGCCTCCCAGACGAGTCTTACAACGCCTACGCTCTTGACGCCACCACCAATCCAGGAAGCAGCGGAGGCCCGATCTGTGATGCTACGGGAAACGTGCTCGGCATTCACTGCGGCCGCGTGCGGCCGGAGACGAGTCAGCCAAGTATGACCTATGGCTACGGTGTCCCACATTCTCGGGCTTTGCCATTGCTCAAGAAACTGATTCCCGGCTATGAACAGCTACCACCGAATGCCAACAAGAGGCAATGGTCCGATGTCGATGGCATGGTGAGCCGTTCCACCGTGCTTATCTGGGTTCAGAGTGTGGAGGCTGTTGGCGGTATATCCCGAAAGCAAAAGGCCCCGGACGGAACACGGCCGTTTGAAGATCGGTGGTGCATGACATGTTACGGTCGGGGAACTGTCGAATGCCCGGTTCGAGGATGCGCGAACGGCACGGTCGGCGACTACAGGCTAGAAACAACGACGTTTCCTGAGCATCGCTCCTTCGTTGTTAGGAAAGTGGCTATCCGCGTGCCCTGCAAGACGTGCCGCGGAAAGGGAGTTGTTCCTTGCCTCGACTGTGACCACGGGATAGACCGGAGCGTGCGATAGGAACTGGGCGACAAGCCGTAACGCGAACGGTGGGGGGGCCGGCAGGATGGCCACAAGAAGCACGGGTGTAGGCTGGCGGGTTCGGCGTGCCTGGCTGCTGCTGGCGATTGTGGCTGGTGTCGGACTATCCTGCGAGGGACGGGTTGCAGAACAACACATCGGCACCACACCAGCCGCCTCACGTGAGCACGCGATTGAGAGAACGCCGGTCCGTTCTTCCGCGTTGCGATCCGTGGGATACGACCAAGAGCAACGGGTCTTGGAGATCGAGTTCACCAACGGCGCTGTGTACCAGTATTTCGACGTGCCGCCCGAAGTCTACCGCGGGCTGATGGCGGCGGAGTCGCATGGGCGGTACTTCCACCAGCACGTGCGAAACAAGAGCTACCGCTACCAAGAAATGAACTGAAGGTGTGCCGGCGAGCCGGACGCGCTGCCCGAGCGAATTGTCTTCTTGATCGGGCCTCTCGGCGGTACAACTGCGGAATCGGGACGGCCGCGGGTGATAGCTACGCCTCGGCCTTCAACGCGGACCCGGCAGGCGGTCGCCTTCTTCGCCTGTCTTTGGCACCACCTGCCTGGTCCGGCCCGGAAAGGACAGGTGCTTTATGTCGAGGCTTCTTCCGGTCGCATCTGGCGAGCATCGGGTGTTGACCCCGCTGGCCCACGAGATACACGAGGCCGTATGGGACGGCGTGGGGCTGGCGAAGGTGCAGGAGTTTGTAGCCCAGTGGGCGGGCGACTACCACAAGCGTTCTAAGGCGGCCCAGGCGGCGCGGGAGAAGGCCCAGAAGGAATGTGACCGCCTGCAACAGGTCTGCGACGATGCCGTGGCGGCCGGGAAGGATGCAGCAGCAGTTGGGCGTGAGGTGAGGCGGGCATGGCCGAACATCCCCGAGTTGCCGCGGTTGCCCTTGCCGCCCGAACATCGGGTGCGTTCTCTGGCGGAGAAATGGGCGGCGCTTGCGGCCGTGCATGATGTGTTCTATCAAGGCGAGAAAGTGCTGCCGTGGCCGGAGCCGGATGACCAAGACCTCGTAGCAGGGGCGGCCTGGCTGGGCAGCGATGCCCGGGGGTATCTGGCGCTGACGGAGCGTGCGGGCCGACTGACCGATGCCGACGCCCGTTACGTCAAGAGGTGGCTTACGGAGGTCGCAGGCGGTACGCCTGCGGTGAAGCCGGCGGAGTCTGAGCAAGATCAGGTGACTCAGGACCCTGAGAAGACGCCCGTTGCCGAGAGCAAGCAAGTGAAGCTATTCGCGCAGAAAGACCCGCCGCTGATCGACGGGAGACCGAAGAGCCCCCTGACGAAGGCGAGATACGACGTTGTGCGTCTCCTGATTGATGCGGGTTCCGAAGGGTTGACGAAGGATGGTTTGGCGAGCAAGCACGGTGGGGCCGTCAATACCCTGAAGGCACTCGCAAGGAGTGACCTCGATTGGCAGAGCGTGATCAAGCTGCCTGGGAAAGCTGGCATCCGGTACCGAATCGAGTAACCCGGTGCACCTTTTCGTATACCTTTTCGTATACTTGTTCACACCTTTTCGTACACGACCGCCTACGGCCACGTCGGTTAGGATTGCTTCCAGACTGATCGTCTGGAGGAAATCCCATGACCGAACTCGTTGACGCAGAAGAGTTGGCCCGGCGGCTGAAAGTCACGCCCGCCACAATCCATGCCTGGCATCGGCGCGGCTGGATACCCTGTCTTCGCGCTGGCCAGCGGCCCGTGCTGTTTGATGTGGCGGCCGTCGAGCAAGCCCTTCTTGTACGGGGACAACAGGCCCAGGGGGTGCCCGATGCAAGGTAACGCCCCCTCTCCCGCCCCGGCCAAGTTGCTCTGGACGGCCGCAGAGACGGCCAAGGCGCTATCCATCAGCCCCAGGAGTTTGTGGGCGCTGTCAAAGTCCGGCGAGATTCCAGTGGTTCGCCTGGGCAAGCGGGCGGTCCGGTACGACCCGGAGGCCCTACGGCGGTTTGTCGCACAGCGGCAGGAGGCCCGCCCATGATCGACACCACCGCGATCAAGGCCGCGGCCGCCGGGCGATGGGTTGAAATCCTCCAGAACCTTGGCGGCTGCCCTGCGGAAGTGTTGGACGGCAAGCATCACCCCTGCCCAAAGTGCGGCGGGAAGAATCGGTTCCGGGTGTTGGATGCCGCCGTGGGAGCGGTGTTCTGCAATCAGTGCTTTTCAGAGAATTGCGGCGACGGCCTGGCTGCGCTGGGCTGGTTACGCGACTGGGAGTTTCGGCAGACGGTAGCCGAGTTGACGAACTATTTGGCCGTGAACGGCGACGGTGACGGCCGAGGGCCAAGTAAGGCGAAGAAGCCGGCGACGATCTACCGGACCGCCAGGGCTGCCCTGGAGGCGCTTGTCGGGCAGTACGGCAACCCGTCGAAAATCTGGAGATACGACGACGCGGTGGGCGAGATGCTTGGGGGCGTGATCCGCTGGGACAGCCCCGATGGGAAGAAAATCCTGCCTATATCGTCCGACGGGCAAGGCGGCTGGACGATCAGCGGGATGGCCACGCCTCGACCACTCTATGGGCTCCCTCAGCTTGCAGCCGCCAAAGTTATTTACGTGGTGGAGGGCGAGAAGGCGGCCGACGCCGCGAAGTCGATCGGGCTGACGGCAACCACTTCGCCGCATGGGAGCAAAAGTGCCGGCAAAGCCGACTGGTCCCCCTTGGCCGGTAAGCAGGTGGTGATCGTCCCGGACCGCGATGCAGACGGCGAGCACTACGCCGCAGACGTGACGGAGATCGTGACTGCCTTGAAACCTCCCGCCACCGTCAAGATCGTCAGGCTGCCCGACCTGCCCGTGGCTGGCGATATTGTGGACTGGATCGACGCCCAAGGTGACGCGGCGGAGCCGGAAGAACTCCGCCGGCAGATCGAGGGCCTCGGCGACACAACCCCCTTGGAACCCGGCAAAAACATAGGTTCTGTCGCCGTCGCCACTGCTATTAAGGCAGCGGACAGGCCAATCCGGCCAAAGGCATCGGCCTCCGCGATCCTCCCCTGGCGACCGTTCCCGGTGGATGCTTTACCGGAGCCGATCCGCGGATTCGTCACCGCCGGGGCGAAGGCGCTGGGCTGTGATCCAGTGATGATTGCCTTGCCGTTGCTTGTGGCCCTAGCTTCAGCGATCGGTGCCACGCGCCGCATTCGACTCAAAGCTACCTGGACTGAGCCCGCGGTACTCTGGGGTGCAGTCGTTGCCGAGTCCGGAACATCCAAGAGCCCTGCACAGGGACAGGCCCTCGGATTCTTGCGGCGACTGCAAACATGGAAACACCAAGAGTATTCGGGGCTGCTCCAACAGCACGAGCGAGATAGCGTGCTCTACGAGGCCGACCTTGCCCAGTGGAAGCGCACTGGGCGCAAAGCCGGCGAGCCGCCACCCGAGAAACCGCCAGAGCCGATCGTGCCACGGTATATCGTCAACGACATCACCATTGAGGCCCTGGCGGAGCGGCTGAAGGATTCCCCTCGGGGGCTGCTGGTGGACTGCGACGAACTTGCCGGCTGGCTGCGGAGTTTCGACCAGTACCGAAAGGGCCACGGTGCGGACGCTGCCCGCTGGCTCAGCATTCACCGCGCGGAATCACTGACAGTCGATCGGAAGACTGGTGGGGTCAAGACGATTTTCGTACCGCGTGCTGCCGTGTCGATCATCGGCGGGATTCAACCGCGGACGCTGAGCCGCCACCTGGGCGTGGAGCACATCGAGAACGGGTTACTCGCCCGGTTGCTGGTAGTGGACCCGCCGAGGGTCATTAAGCGGTGGTCAGAGGCCACGGTGGCCCCGCAGTTGGTGCAGGCGGTGGAACGGCTCTTCGGCCGGCTGCTGGCCCTCGACTTCGGCCTCGACGAGAACAACAACCCTGCACCGATCGACCTGCCCTTGACGCCCGATGGCAAGGCCGCCTGGGTGCCCTTCTACAACCAGCACGCCCAGGAGCAAGTGGGCTTCACGGGCGACCTGGCAGCGGCCTACAGCAAGCTCGAAGCCTATGCTGCCCGGATGGCCATGGTGGTACACCTGGTCCGCTGGGCCGGTGACGATCCCACGCTGGGCAGTCCCGACGCGATCGACGGGTGGAGCGTCAACGTGGGTGTCACATTGACGAGGTGGTTCGCCCATGAAGCCGAGCGATTGTATGGGATGTTGGGCGAGAGCGACGAAGATCGAGATCAACGGCGGCTGGTGGAACTGATCGAGCGGAAGGACGGATCGGTCACCCCCCGCGATTTGATGCGATCCTCCAGCCGATACCCTGTGGCGGAAGATGCTGAGGCGGCCTTGGGTAAGCTGGTTAAGCTGGGAATTGGCCAATGGGAACCCGTTGACCACGCTGGCGGGCGCGGCCGACCCACGATGCGTTTTCGGCTGACACATGGCACTGACACTGACACAAATACGGCCAAACCCGAAGAAAACACTAATTGCGTCAGTGTCAGTGCTGTCAGTGAGGCTGAAAATATCGAGCCGATCGACGCCTCCCTGGCCGCGGCGGCGACCGATGATCCCGACGAATGGGTGGACCTATGACCGCTCTGGAATTACTGGCCGACGTGACCCGGCGGGGCATCGAACTGGTGGCCCACGGCGACCGGCTGTGGTGCCACCCACGGTCAGCCGTGACGCCCGACCTGCTGGCAGGGCTGAGAACACACAAACCCGCGCTGCTGGCCCTCCTGCGCGATGTTGGAGGCCCTGGCGGGGGCGGTGGGCCGGCAGAGACCGCTGGCCCGGTTGAGCCCTGGTGGCAGGCCCACGAAGACTACCAGCGGGAGAGAGTCGAGCGGGGCCGGAGGGTGGCCGACGACGCCCGGCGGCTGCGGGAAGCAAGCGGGCTGCCGCCCTGGGATACTGGCCCACGCCCTGGAGGATGCCCACGATGCCGGTCAACGGAGGTTTAAGACGTTCCGATTCACAACGGGCACTCCGTCCGGCGTGACTGCCGGCGGTGTGGGCGGTTCATCGCGTTTGTGGTTTGGTACGGATGGTTGGTGCGTCCGAGCAGGAATTGACCCATGACGATCAGCAGATTGACGCCCGACCCCACTGCTTTGCCGAGTTGGCAGGAATGGCGCAGGCAGCGGGTCGGGCGTGCGAGGAAGAAACCGAAACCACCTTGGCCTCCGCCGGAGTTGACGTTGCCCAGCCTGGAGGTTTTGGAGCGACTGAGCTACGCCACGAGCGAGAAGCCGTGATGCACGCCAAGAGACACAAACCGAAGCTACCCCATCCGGCACTTGCCCCGGTGCTCGACGCGCTGCTGGACGCGGCCGATCCGCCAGAGACTTGCAGCCACCAGTTCCCAGCCTTTCGGCGCGACGCGACGGGCCACATGGTGATGCAGGGATCGTGGCGGCGGCGCGGGCAGCGGGTCGAGTGCCGGCTGTGCGGTGTTGCGGAGATGCTGGGCATCGAGGTGGCAGAAGATGTGGAGCCGAGCGTGAGGGAACTGTCCTTGGCCGAGTGCTGCTGAACGGTTCTTCGGCTGCCCGCAGGCGTGCGGTGCCGCAAGCTCGACAGGCCGACCGTAACCGCCCCAAGGTGGGGTATCAAGGGGGCAGAAAACCGGCGTGGCGGATGTTGACGGGAGTGCTGGGCGCGGTAAACTGACTATGTTGAAAGTGACTCCGCCTGGAGGCACCGCAAGATGTTGAAAGCAATGCAAGAAACCAGGGCCTCGGCCCGTGTGGGTTTGGTCGTGCCTGTTCCGAAAGGGACTGGCGAACGGGCAACCGTGACCGGGCGGTCTTGCGCCGCCTCAACAGAGCCCTCACGGGTCGGGGCCTTTGTCTCGGCCGTCTGCCACCTCGCGGTCCGGCGTCCCCCGTCTCAGGTCCCGTCTGGATCGGCGTATCCCCAGTGGTCCGGGCGCGGAGTGGCGGCGGCAGGAGGGTCAGTAAATGTCGAATCGCTCCCACAAGGGTCGGCACGCGATCTACACCGGCCGCCTGCCAGAAGACTTGCGTCCTGTCAGTCCCATCGAGCTGCCCCCACGTCTGGCCGACGTGCGGGTCCTCGACTCGGGTTTGACTTTGTGTCAGGCCGTGGCCGTGCTGAGGCATCACAACCGCGAACAACTGGCGGCAGAGAGCCCCAATCGTCAGTGGGCCATTCTGGCGTTCGCGCCGAAGGGCGGTGCGATATGAGCACAGCAACCAAGCACCCCGAGTGTCTACTGATCGTCCACAACGAAGTCGTGGGCCGACGTTCTGAAAGCATCCTGCCTTCCACACCCGACGAAGCCCCGGAGAACTGCTTAGAGATCACGCGGGCCGTCCAATTTGCCGATCACCTGGACGTGCAGGACTTGTACCGTGACGGCGACCCCGAGCCGCTGGCAGTGTCGATCCGCAAGGGCCACGACACGATCGTCGTGTGCTGGTATCTCACGGGCGATGTGGATTCGGCCCGGGCGCGATTCCACGAAATCCAAGAGGGGAGGGCACTGATATGAGTAGCACTCCCGAACCTACCCAATGGCACCGCAAGCCGCGCGGCTTGTCGGAGAAAACATGCCCTGTATGCGGATACTGGGGCAAGGGCCGCGGCATACACCGCGCCGTGACTGACGAAGAGCGCGCCAGCGGAGCACCCTGGGCGCGCGGGCAGTGGGTCCGGCGGATGCTGATTGACGGACACTGGCAAATGTCGGCCATAGGCATTCCACAGCCGCGGCGTCGAAGTGAGGAGAGCCGCGAGTCACATGCTGAGAAGAGTGGGGGTAGCATGGACCAGAACGGACATACCCCACTCTCAACTTATCTCCGCCAGTTTTTCGCGGAGCGGGGGACGGTCTATACCAGGCATCATCACAAATCGGCGGTGGCCCGGCTTTGCCGGTTCCTGGGGCATGACATTGCCGTCGAGGACATCGACGACGATCTGGTAGAGCAGTTCGCCGCATGGCTGGCGGAGGAGCCGCTTAGCGCCACCAGCAAGCGGCTATACAGGGCCTCCATCAGGACCATCGCTCGCAGTGCCAACCCCGACGCCTGCCTGAAATTCATTGACGACGATGGCCTGGCCGTCCCAGGGAGTCTCATGCGTTTCTTCCGCGAGGTCTACCGGCCACAGAGGATGACGGGCGCGACCGACGGCGCGGTCGGACAGGTGCGATTCGTCATTAGCCGCTTTGCGAAGTATCTTGGCCGGCCACCACTGCTCAGCGACTTGACCGACGAGACGGTCAGTGGCTTCATGCAATCGATTTTGGATTCCGGGTTGTCCCGCGTGACGGCCAACCACAGCCGCGGCTATGTTCTTGCACTCTGGCGGTACGCCTATCGCGTGTACAAAAAGCAAACCGGCCGCAAGAGACTGGTGCGGGAAGCGCCCGACGTGCCCAAGCTCCGCGAACATCGGCGGCTGCCGGTGGCCTGGACGATTGAGCAAATGCAGCGGCTCCTGACGGCCGCGGCCGAGACAGGCGGGAGCATCGACAGCATTCCGGCCGGCCTATGGTGGACCGCACTCTTGCTCACGATGTATGACACCGGGATTCGACGGGGCGCCGCCTTCGCAATCCAGCGCTGCGACGTGGACTTGGACACCGGCTGGTTGACGGTGCCGGCCGAAAACCAGAAGCAGAAGGTCGAACAACGGTTTAAGGTCTCGGGGCAGACCAGCGATGCACTGCGTCGAATCTGGGAACCCCCGCGGCGGTTGCTCTTTCCGTGGCCGTCGCAAAAGACGAACGCGGCGTGGACAAAGCTGACGGGCATTCTGATCAGAGCCGAACTGCCCCACGGGCCGAGAGACAAGTATCACAAGATTCGCAGGACCACGGCCAGCCACATCGCCAAGGCGGCCGGGGTGTCCGTGGCATCGGCCGTATTGGGTCACAGCGACGTGGAAGTGACGAAGCGGTACATCGACCCGACGATAGCCGGCAGCAGCGTGAACGCCACGGCGTACCTGCCGCGGCTGAACTTCGCGGCGGGGAATGGGAGGAAGTAATTGCGGAGGAGCGTTTCATCCTGCCGTCGCCGGTTCGGAGTGGTAGCCGGCCGGCGGCGGCACTACCACAAGGAGATTCCGATGGGAGAAGCTAAGCGAAAGATGGGCATGGTCAAGGTTTCGGAGATCATCTTACCCACCAAACCGCGGCACAAACGTCTGCGCAAAGATCAACAGGAGCGAGTGCAGTTTGTCTGGCAGGCGATGGGCCCTCGTTGCGCCGCGCCGAGCTATAAGCAACTTGACTACAACATGCGTTGCGACGTGCATCCCGATCGGGAGATCACGATTTGTGTCGCCATAGCTCGTGCATTCCTGGAATTCAGGCAGCAACGCCCAGACACGGACTTGGACGCATTAGCCAAGGCGTTGTGGCGGCTCAGTCTGAAACAACCGATTTTCCACGTGGACGCAGAGACTATCGAGGCTCTCGCCGTGCGCCACCTAGAGGCGGCGTTTCAGGAATTCAGGACGCAGTTTGGAGAGCAAGCGGCCGCGCTGTTGGGGGAGGATGTGCCCGACCACGACTGACTGATCGGGTGGGCGGAAACGGTGGCCGAAGAAAAACGATTGACTGTACTTGACAAAACAGAAAGCAGGGAGTAGAATCCGGGCATGAGCAGAAGACGAACCTTCTCCGACGACTTGCGGCGGGCGATCCAGCGGAGCGGGAAAACCCGCTATCGGATCAGTCAGGAAACCGGTGTCAGCGAAGCGGTGTTGTGCAAGTTTATGAAGGCGGAACACGGGATGCTCTTGCCGTCGATTGACAAGCTTTACGTGTACTTGGGACTGCGGCTGGTCGGCGAAGGTGAAGCCCAACCCAGGCCCGCGACGAAGAAAGGCAGGTGACGCGATGGCCAGTATCAGCAAACAACCCGGCGGCCGGCGAACCGTTCAATTCGTGGCGGCCGACGGCCGGCGGCGAAGTGTCCGGCTGGGCAAGGTGTCCCAGCGGACCGCCGAGTCGATCAAGACGCGGGTGGAGATCCTCAACGCGGCCAAGATTGCCGGGCACGCGGTTGACGGCGATACGGCCGGCTGGGTAGGGAACCTCGACGCGGCGCTGGCCGACAAGCTGGCCGGCGTGGGGCTGATCCCCAGGCGGGCAAGCGCTGCCCTGGGGGCGTTTTTGGACTCGTACATCGACAGCCGTTGCGACGTGAAGCCGCCCACCAAGCAGAAGTACCAGAGTACCCGCAAGAACCTTGTGCGCTTCTTCGGGGCCGGTAAGCCGCTGCGGGAGGTTACCCCCGGGGATGCCGACGATTGGCGGCGGGGTTTCGTGCAGCGGGAGAAGGCCGAAAACACGATCCGCAAGCATACCGCGGTGGCGAAGCTGTTCTTCGGGGCGGCGGTCAAGAAGGGCCTGATCGGGTCGAATCCCTTCTCACACCTCAAAGCCACGATCATGCCCAACCGGGAGCGGTTCTACTTCGTGACCCGCGAAGAGACCCAGCAGGTGATCGACGCCTGCCCTGACAGCGAGTGGCGGCTGATCGTGGCCCTGGCAAGGTTTGGCGGGCTGCGGTGCCCGTCGGAACACTTCGGCCTGAGATGGCGGGATATCGACTGGGAGCGTGGCCGGGTGAAGGTGACCAGCCCCAAGACGGCCCACCACCCGGGCGGCGAGTCGAGGATGATCCCCATGTTCCCGGAACTGCGGCCGTACCTTGCAGAGGCTTTTGATCTGGCGGAGGAGGGTGCCGAGCACGTCCTGGGCGAGCGCTACCGCCACAACACGACAAACCTGAATCTCCGCTCCCGGCTGTTGGATATCATCTGGGCGGCCGGGCTGAAAGAGTGGCCCAAGCTCTTCCAGAACATGCGCTCATCGCGGGAGACAGAGTTGGCTGAGTCGTTCCCGATGCACGTGGTCTGTGCCTGGATCGGCAACAGCGAGCCGATTGCCGCCAAGCACTATCTCCAAGTGACGGACGAACACTTCGCGCTGGCAACCGAGGCGCTGCAGAATCCGGTGCAGTCAGCGCACGCAAGGGGTCGCAACGCGCGGCAAGCCCTCCAAGAAAACCCTTGTTTTGCCGGGTCTTGCGAATCTCTGCAAAACCGTGCGACAACCAAGCTGGCCGAGGCGGGACTCGAACCCGCACCCCCCGAAGGGGACAGGATTTTAAGTCCTGAGCGTCTACCGATTCCGCCACTCGGCCTTGAGGCAACTGCCGTACTCCGGTTCTCCACTATTCACTCTCCACTCTCCACTACCTTCCGCCGTTGGTCACCGCGGCGATGCGGTTGATCGCGTTGAGAAACGCCTTGGCGCTGGCCTCGACGCTGTCGGTGGAGACGCCCCGGCCGCGGTAGAGCCGGTCTTGGTGCTCGACCTGGACCATGACTTCGCCCTGGGCGTCTTTGCCGACGGTGACACTGTGGACGGTGAAGTCTCGACAGACGACGGAGTATCCGGTGAGCTTCTCGATGGCCAGGAAGACGGCGTCGATCGGGCCGTCGCCGCAGGCCATGGTGGTGCTCAGCGGCTCGTCGCCGCGGCGGACCGTCAGCGCCACTTCCGGCACGCGGTCCGTTCCCGAGGTGACCCGGTACGACTGGAGCGTCCAGCGTTCGGCCACGGCGTGGATTTCCTGCTCGATCAGGGCGGCGACGTCGGCGTCGTAGATTTCCTTTTTCTTGTCGGCCAGGAGCTTGAACTGTTCGAAGACGGCCTTGAGCTGTTCGGCGGTGAGGGTGTATCCCAGGGCCTTGGCGCGGTCGGCCAGGGCCGCCCGGCCGCTGTGCTTGCCCAGCACCAGGTCGGTCTTGGTGAAGCCGACGTCCTCGGGTTTCATGATTTCGTAGGTGGTGCGTTCCTTGAGCATGCCGTCCTGGTGGATGCCGGCTTCGTGGGCGAAGGCGTTCAGGCCGACGATGGCCTTGTTGCGCTGCACCTGGATGCCGGTGATGCCGGCCACCAGCCGGCTGGTGGGGACCAATCGCCGGCTGACCACGCGGGTGTGGGCGTGGTAGTAGTCGTGGCGGGTCCGCAGGGTCATCACGAGCTCTTCGAGCGAGCAGTTGCCCGCCCGTTCCCCCAGTCCGTTGATCGTACACTCCACCTGGCCCGCACCGGCCTCGACGGCGGCGAGACTATTGGCCACGGCGAGCCCCAGGTCGTTGTGGCAATGGACGCTGACGACGGCCTGGTCGATGTTGGGCACGCGGTTGCGGAGCGTCTGGATGACCGTGCTCATGTGGTGCGGGGTGGCATAGCCGACGGTGTCGGGGATGTTCACCGTGGTGGCGCCGGCAGCGATGGCGGCTTCGACGACCTGGCAGAGGAAGTCGCTTTCGGTGCGGACGGCGTCCTCGGGGGAGAATTCGACGTCGGAGACGTAGCCTGCCGCCCGCCGCACCCCCGCCACGGCGTGGCGGATGATCTCCTCCTTGTCCATCTTGAGCTTGAACTCGCGGTGGATCGCGCTGGTGGCGAGGAAGACGTGGATGCGTGCCTGCGGGGCGTGGCGGACGGCCTCCCAGGCCCGGTCAATGTCGGCGTCGCGGCAGCGGGCCAGACCGCAGACGACCGATCCGCGGACGCAACGGGCGATCTGGCTGACGGCCTCGAAGTCGCCCGGTGAGGCGATCGGAAAGCCGGCCTCGATCACGTCGACCCCCAGCTCAACCAGCGCCTGGGCGACCTCCAGCTTTTCGGCCAGATTCATACTGGCGCCGGGCGACTGTTCGCCGTCGCGGAGCGTGGTGTCGAAGATTACGATTCGTCGCGAGGTTGTATCGGTGGTATCTGTCATGCTGTGGGGTACTCGTAGTAAGGCGTGAGAAAGACAGGAGCTTGGTGTCCTAGGCGCAGGAGCCGACCCTTGGTCGGCTCGGGCAACACCAACCACGCCCTCGTGGGGCCGATACGTCGGCCGGTGGCAAGAACGCA
>Ga0315277_10002382_pt1 | contig 26283 bp, 28 predicted proteins | sample YL17G05_15_MG_FD_203695 | JGI IMG/M metagenome (GOLD analysis project Ga0315277, IMG submission 203695) | Sediment microbial communities from Yellowstone Lake, YNP, Wyoming, USA - YL17G05_15 | ecosystem: Environmental > Aquatic > Freshwater > Lake > Sediment | place: USA: Wyoming | collected... | reverse complement strand
GCTTTACTTTTATGATTATGGCGCTCTCAACTATGTCTTGAGCTTTGTCGGTGTACAGCCCATACTATGGATGAGCGATGTTAACTATGCAATCTATTCGGTTATCATTGCTGACGTATGGACTACTACTCCGTTCATGATGCTGATTCTCTACGCGGGGCTTCAGATGATACCTACTCAACTTTATGAGGCAGCCAAGATAGATGGAGCCTCGCATTGGAATATCTTCTGGAGAATCACGCTTCCATCGTTAAAGTCCGTTTTGATAGTTGCTCTAATGATTAGGACGATAGATGCGTTCACGAAGCTTTTCGACATGGTTTACGTGATAACTGGAGGTGGTCCAGGATACGCTACGGAGGTTCTGCCAACGTTCGGTTACAAGGAAGCATTCACTTTCTTTGAATTTGGCAGAGCCGCTGCTGTCACTATGATTACCTTGCTGCTGTCAGCCATAATGGTTGTGATAATATTGAGAACCTCCAGGAGAAAATAGACTGATGCAGAAAAAAACCCTGGGCAAGATAGGCGTTTACGCCATTCTCATAATTGCGTTGCTTTGGGCGTTGTTTCCCCTTTACTGGATCTTCTCAACCTCAGTGAAGCCACGAGACAAAATACTCTCTAGTCCGCCCAAACTGATACCTGACCAGTTGACTCTTGAAAATTATCAGAGACTGTCTGAAGTAATGCCCTTCTTGCAGCACTTCTTCAACAGCGCGGTGGTAACTGGAGGAACGTTGATTCTTGGTCTGGCACTTGGCAGTCTTGCTGCCTATGGTCTTTCACGATACAAGTTTCCCGGAAGCCGGTACTTCCTAGGTTTCGTTATAGTATCCAGAATGATTCCATACGTTGCTTTTGTTTTGCCCATCTACCTGATTGACTCAAACCTCGGTCTAGTGGATACACATTTGGGAGTGATTCTGCCTCATCTAATAATAGTTCTGCCCTTTACGATATGGTTGATGAAGTCTTTTTTTGACGAGATCCCAAAGGCGTTTGAAGAAGCTGCCATGGTAGATGGCTGTTCAAGGTTGCGTGCAATGTTGATCGCCATGCGACTGGCACTTCCTGGCTTAGGAACGACCGCCATTCTTACTTTCTTAGATTCCTGGAACGAATTCATGTTTGCTTTAACGGTAACTAGGACTCCTGCTTCTCAAACGCTACCCGTGGCAATAGCCATGCAGCTTCAGAGGTTGTATGGCGTGCCTTGGGGTGTCATAACAGCCGGTTCTCTTCTTTTCAGCCTGCCAGTCTTCGCCTTGGGATACTTCATTCAAAAATATGTTGCCAAAACATTCGTTCTAGGTGTGTAACTCGATGGTAGAAGTAAGACTTGAGAGCGTATGCAAGAATTTCGGAAAGGTTGTGGCAGTAGACAATCTGAATTTAAAGATTGAAGACGAAGAGTTCCTGGTTCTGCTAGGGCCTTCTGGCTGTGGAAAAACGACAACGTTGCGGTTGATAGCGGGACTGGAGAAGCCTGATAGCGGCAGCATATTCATCGGAGACACCTGTGCCAACGATCTGTCACCTGCAGACAGAAACGTAGCAATGGTTTTCCAGAACTACGCATTGTATCCATACATGAAAGTCTTTGATAACATCGCATTTCCACTGAGAGTCCGACGCACCCCAAAACATGATATACAGATAAGAGTCAGAAAAACTGCAAGTCTGGTTGGCATCGAAAATCTGCTCGACAGAAAGCCTCGGCAACTTAGTGGAGGACAGCAGCAACGCGTTGCGCTAGCAAGAGCCCTCGTCAGAGAGCCAAAACTCTTCCTAATGGATGAGCCCCTCAGCAACTTGGATGCAAAACTCAGAGTAGCGATGAGAACCGAACTCAAAAAGCTGCATCATGAGCTAAAAGTAACTACAATCTATGTAACCCATGATCAAGAGGAGGCCATGACGTTAGCTGACAGAATCGCCATAATGAACAAAGGCTTGTTGCAGCAGCTTGGAAGCCCCTTTGACGTTTATGAAAGGCCGTCTAACCTGTTTGTGGCAGGCTTCGTCGGAAGCCCAGCTATGAATATCATTGAAGGAGTGCTTGTTGAAAAGAACAGAAACTATTTTGGCAATTTCGGCATCTGCTCCGTACTCATCCCTCATGAAGTTGGGGAAAAAATCTCTTCAAAAGAACTTGTGTTGGGTATAAGGCCAGAACATATTCTGGTTAACGAACAGAAGAGTGCTAAAAGCATACCTGCTAAAGTGGAAGTCACTGAACCTTTGGGGCACGAAAGCATTTTGCTGCTTAACGTGAGTGGAGTTCTGTTGACTGCAAACACTAGACTTATGAAAACCTTGAATGTTGGCGACGAAATATGGATAAGCTTTGTAGAAGATAAACTTCAACTGTTTGAAAAACAGACTATGAACAGAATGGACTTAGCGCCAAAAGGACCTATCATCAAAGACGCCATAAGCGAGATGGGTATGATAGCCTGCAAATATTGCGGGGCCTTAATGCCTGAGGCACAGGCAGTATGTCCGAACTGCGGCGCACCAAGAAAAGCTGCGTAGCTTCTTGAATCCAGATCAGGTGCTTGGATTGAGAGTTTGTAAGGACATCAAAGCCGTGCTCTTCGACGTTGATGACACTTTGTTCGACACTGACACTCTCGCCAAAATGGCAAGAATGAATGCGGTTAAGGCAATGATCGAGTCGGGGTTACCTCTTAAGAACGCGAAGATAGGATACAACGCCTTGGTGAAAATTGTTGGGAGGTATGGGGCAAACTATGATCAGCATTTTGACAGACTCGTGGAAGCTCTGGGGTACAGGAGAGACCCGAAGGTCATAGCTGCAGGAATCGTAGCTTACCATGACACAAAACTCGCTTATTTGAAGCCAGACCCTGATGTCATTCCGACTTTGATAGCACTCAGAGACAAAGGATGCAAGATTGGAGTAGTCTCGAACGGCAGATCTGTGAAGCAGTGGGAGAAGATAATCAGGCTTGGGCTTCACCACTTCTTTCATACTGTGGTCATTTCAGAGGAAGCCGGATGCGAGAAGCCGGACCCACACATTTTCGAATTCGCGCTGGACGAGTTGAGTGTTAAACCAAGAGAGGCTGCTTACGTGGGAGACAGCCTTGAATCAGACGTTCTTGGAGCAAACAGGGCAGGACTTATCTCAGTCAGACTTGTTAAACGGAGAAGCAAAGAACCCCACATGAACGAGAGTATGCAGCCAAAATTGACGATAACAAAGATCTCAGAGCTGCTTACGATTCTCACAGTGGCCTGAGTCTTGCTCCTGCACCAGCAATTGTTGACGAAAAAGCTAATAGTCAACGGATTCAATTCTGAAAAGTGATTCAGATGAAGGAAAAGCTTGCCGCAAAAGGCGGAAAACCAGTTCGGAAGAAAATCTTGCCTTTCGTTTCAGAAGAAGCAAACGTCGGAAAGGAGGAACTAGATGCTGTAACGCAGGTCTTAACTTCGCGCAGGCTTTCTCAATTAACCAGCGAAAAAGTGAAAGAGTTTGAAGAAGCTTTCGCCAAGTACTACGGCGTGGACCATGCTATTGCGGTGAACTCGGGGACAAGTGCGCTTCACGTTGCTCTTGCGGCCGCAGGCCTCGGCCCTGGAAGGAACGTTATTCTCCCGCCATACACTTTTATGGCCACCGCGAACGCTGTCTTACATCAAAACTGTGTCCCGATATTCGCAGACGTTGATCCGACGACCTATACGATCAACCCAGAGGAAATAGAAAAAAGAGCCACGACGAAAACTGGAGCCGTTATATCCGTTCACATGCTCGGGCAACCTGCGGACATGGAACCCATAGTAGATGTTGCCAAGCGGCACAAACTCGCTGTTGTGGAAGACTGTGCGCAGGCAAATGGTGCAGAGTACAAGCACAAAAAAGTGGGCACGTTTGGAGATATGGGATGTTTCAGTTTCTACCTTAACAAGCACATCACAACGGGTGGCGAAGGAGGAATGATCATAACAAATGATGAGAAGCTGGCGAAGAAAGCCCGTTCTATCGCAAATCACTGTCGTCCAGAAGTCTCTCCTTACCCCAATGTTCCAGCCCATAACGTGTACACGTGCATCGGCTACAATTACCGAATGACAGCAATGCAGGCTGCGATGGGTCTGGCCCAGCTGCGCAAACTTGGCAAATTCATAGAAAAGCGACGGAGAAACGCAGAGTATCTCACGAGATACATCAAGAACATGAGGGGGCTAAGACCTCCGTTCGTTAGAGACGATGTCAAACACGTCTACTGGGCTTACGGAGCTCTCGTCATTGAAGAAGAGCTTGGAACCTCCCGAGACAAGTTTGCAGAGGCGTTGCTAGCGGAAGGAATCAAAAGTGAAGGTTACTGCCCGATACCAGTTCACCTTCAAGAAGTCATCAAGAACAAGATAGGATATGGCAAAACGAAATGCCCGTTTGATTGCCCATTGTACGGTGAAAAAGTCACGTACAGAAAAGGCCTTTGCCCGAAAGCGGAAAAGCTGTCTTCTCAAGATCTCCTCTTGCCGGCATATGAGACTCTGGAAGAGAAGGATTTGAAAGATGTAGTCACAGCACTGGAAAAAGTCGTCAACAACGCAGACAAACTGCGCGATTAGACAGAGAATTCAGAGCTTCCATCTGAGCCAAAATCGTGGGGACAAGATTGAAATTCCCTCACAAGATGATTGAAGAAATCTTCGAAGGCCGTCTTGTAGCCCAGACTCTACTTACCCAAGGTTCTAAACAAGTTCGAGACATTGCAGAAGCTGTCAATTCCAAGCAGTATGAAATGGTTTACATCACTGGCAGCGGAACAAGCTACCACGCCGGACTCGCAGCCCAATATGCTATTTCCACTTTAACACGTTTCATCACAAGCTTGATTCCCGCATCTGAGTTTCCATCCTGGATACCTTCTAACCCCACAAGAAAATCCCTGCTTATCGCCATCTCTCAGTCCGGAGAGAGTTCGGATGTCCTTGCAGCTGCTAAGGCGGCCTCAGAAAGAGACATGGACATACTAGCCGTAACAAACACTGAGAACAGTCGACTCATGAAAATAGCGCAATACACGTTGCTTACAAGAGCCGGCGAGGAACTCGCCGTCACAGCCACAAAGAGCTATATTGCACAGTTAATGGCGCTCTTCTTGCTTTCTGTACAGCTTGCAGACACAGAAGGGAACCGAGCTGTGGATATGGCCCAGCTGAGGCGACAGTTGTTCAAGGCGCCGAAGGCCATTGACGAAACAATCAGATCGGTGAAAGACAGGGCTCGGCAACTCGCAGACAAATATCGTCATCAGAAGTTCTTCTTCCTCTTAGGCAGTGGCCCAAACTACGCAACGGCTCTGGAGGGGGCGCTTAAGCTGAAGGAGGCATGCAATATTTTCGCAGAAGGTTTTGCAAGTAGAGAATTCTTACATGGACCTATACAACTGGTCGATAAGAGGACGTCATTGTTTTTCATCCTTACTGAAGATCAAGTCGAGAGCGCGCTACGTGAAATCAGAAGTGTAAGAGGCTTCGGCGCATCTGTGCTTTCGATTTCTGATAAAATGGATGAACAGCTGGAGGAAGTCTCAAATGACCTAATTCGCGTTCCAGCGGGCTTCCCGGAAGTTTTTTCTTCGATGCTATGCATAATCCCGCTGCAACTGTTTGCCTACTATAGTTCAGTTACAAGAGGGCTAAACCCAGATAAGCCGGAAAAACTTACTAAGGTGGTGAAGTAAAAATGAAGATTGAATGTGTTCTTTTCGGCATTGACGATGTCTTGTATGATGCATCCCTTCAAATGAGCACTGCTAGGCTGAATGCCATAAAAGCCATGATTGAGGCTGGGCTTCCAACTGATGTAGAAACGACGTACCGGGTACTTCAAAACGTAGTTAAAGAATGCGGGTCAGACTACAACAAACACTTTGACAAACTGTTGGAACGTTTGGGGCTGAAATGGGATCCCAGGGTGATCGCGGCAGGTGTCGCTGCCTATCGCGAAACGAGCCTAGTATACTTGAAACTCTACTCAGACACCTTTCCCACACTGCTGAAACTACGAGAGAAGAAATACAAGATAGGTATAGTCTCAGAAGGCCGAGCTGTCAAACAGTGGCAAAAACTCATACAACTGGGCATTCAGCACCTGTTCGACTGTGTTATGGCATCTGAGGAAGTTGGCGCACGGGACGTCACACCTGAACTGTTCACATCAGTTCTAAAGGCATTTAAGTCTCGGTCTGAGCGGATCATGTTTGTCGGCAACAGGCTTGAAACAGACATCCTATCCGCGAACAAGGCAAAAGTGATCTCTGTTCGAATCAGAAAAGGAGAGAACAGAACTCAAGAATCAGAATCAGCAGAAACCACACCGAAGTATGAAATTAGCAAACTTTCAGAGGTATTCAAGGTACTGGAAAAGGTCGAGAAGGCAAGACCTTCTCGATAGCAAAATGTTATGATTCCTAATGCGTACTTGTGAAGCTATTCCCTTGTGTAGAACGTTTCACTACTAGATGAAGAGATTCTCAGAAAATCCTCACTTAGAATAGCTTTTTCCTGATTCGGGAAACACTTGGAAATCTGACTTCTGTATTTGGAGATAGCTTCCAATTTTCTCGGCAACTGATCCCGTATGTCCACTAATAGCACTTTTAGTCCAAACTGTGGAGGTTCCCGATTCCAGACAGGATACTCATATAACCTGGCATGTAGGTTAGCTTCTTTGATGCCGTTCACGACGATTTCATAGGTTGCACGATGATCTTCATGGTTGTCATCTCTGTATGGCACATATATCTCGACTGGATCAACATCGCGCAGAATCTGAGCAGTTCTCTCTTCCGCTCTGGCCACATGTTCTCTAAGCTTGCTGTCTTCAAACCCTAATAGAAACAGGTTGTTAAGATTGACTCCCAAGATCTTCATGGCCTCGCTAAACTCTATGGCGCGAATCCTCGCAATTGCTTCAGGCGGAGGATCTATAAGGCCAAGTATGAGATCGTGAGAATGACGCCCATCTGTCATAAGAACTATGTATACGTCATAACCTTCTCGTATCTCCTTCATGATAATTCCGCCACATGCCAACGTCTCATCGTCTGGGTGGGGAGCAAACACGATCATCTTTTTGTCAATCATATTGTTCACATCCTCTGCAAAGCTCATAGCTGTCCTGCATGTGCTATATCTGGACTCTGCAAAGGCACTGAAGGATAACCCTTTGAATACTTGTAAAGAATTTCTTCAGCCTTCGTCCCTGACATGCTTCCACGATATCGCCTGTGCCCAGTCAGCTTTTAAAAGGTGCACAGGTACAGCGGCATTATAACGCGTGTCAAAGGACTTCCTACCACGTGATCGTAGGATCTATACAAAGTCACTGAACGGCCAACGTAGCCGCTCATTGCGAAAGGTACGCGTAAGACCCTCAGGATAGACCTTATCTGGAAAGTGGCAGCTACTGCGGGAGAAGAGTCTTGGAACTATACCACGGCCTAGTCAAGCATGGGCTTGCCAACATCCAGCATGCATCTAACTCAACCTGCAAAGGGCGATGCACACAATAAGTCATCATCTACAATTGGAATTTGCCATTCTTGTAGAACAGTTTCCCGTCGCCGTATATTTCGCCATTCTTCTTCATGTCCTTAAGTATGTCCCAATGAATGGCTGACCTGTTCAAAGCCCCAGTCTCAGCATAACTGTTCCCAAGCGCCATGTGCATCGTTCCGCCCATCTTCTCGTCAAAAAGCATGTTCTTCGTGAAACGGTTTATGCCATAGTTCGTGCCCACTGCGATTTCCCCAATGTGGTCCGCGCCTTCAATCTTGATCAGTTCCTTAAGCAAATCCCCGCCCTTGGCAGCGGAGGCCTCGACGACTTTTCCATTCCTGAAAGTAAGCGTAATATCTTCAACTTCTCTTCCCATGTAGACCCCAGGAAAAGTGAACCTTATTGTGCCGTTTGCAGAGTTTTCAACCGGGCCCGTGAACACTTCCCCATCTGGCATGTTCTTCTGCCCGCTAGCGTTAACCCATTTTCTGCCCTTCACGTTAAGCGTCAAATCGGTGTCTTCGCCCACTATTCGAATATTCTCTACAGTGCTCAGGAAATCGCAGATTTTCCTCTGTTCCATGTGGATCTCCTCCCAAGCCACAACTGAATCTTTCTCGTCAAGCAAGCAGCTATTATAGACGAAATCCTCATACTCCGCAAGCGGCATCCCAGCTTCCTGAGCCTGATCAGTTATCGGAAACGGATAGCCGGTCCACCTGAATTTTCCTTTGGCCTCGCGCTCATCAGAGATATCTCTAAGCTCCCTCCTGGAAGCATTGTACGTCCTTATTACGGAGGGGTCTATGTTCGACAGCCTCTTCGGATTAGGCTCACAGAATATGGCTATTCTCACATCCATGTTTTCATAGATGAACCTATCAAAAGGCGACACATATTTGAGCTGATGATCTTTCGCATGTTTGAAAAGCACGTAGTCAATATACAGGTTGGGCACTATCCACGGGTAAGCGTCGCGAAGCAGGCATTCCTTATAGATTTCAGTGATCAGCGGTGCAGCTGCTACACTTCCTTGTATGACCACCTTTTCCTTAGGCTTTACGTCGACACTGTAACGAACGCAAAGCTCTGCAAGCTTTTCAATCCTCTTGTCAACCATGTCGGTTCACTCACCAAATTTCTTATCGTTTGATTCATTACACCTATTGCACTACTTTTAACGCTTGCGGAACAGTAGTCAATTGAAAACTAGAGAGCGACTTGAACTTGCACACGTTTATGGTGTTCGACAAGACTTCTTCAGATCAAACTAGGCAGTTGCCATTTTCCAGATGGTGTTCTCCATCTCGCCACCACGTTTCATTCCATAGTACATCCCCGCCATCTTGGCCGCGTAGGGTATCGCTATCCGCTTCACAAGGTTGAAGAAAATCGGATTTTGAATTCTATGCGCCAAGAAGGTGTCCCGCCAAATCCTGGCGTTGTATTCCCAACATCGAGTCAAAAACTCCCAGCGAATTCTTGAGAGAGAGTCAAGCTCCGCTCCTCGCTTGTTCATCAGCATACAGTTCTCCAAGGGAACGAAAAACAGCGGTACATAAAACGCGTTGAAGTCCCTCAAGTCGTCCATTAGCTCAAGCGTTTCGGCAACGTCTTCTTCATTCTCTTCGGGCAACCCCATGATTAGAGTAGCAAGCGGATACCAATCATTATCGTTCAAAATGCCGAAAGATTGACTGACAACCTCTTTCCACTGCTCTGGTTTGAACGGCAGCGTCTTCCCCGCCATGTATTTTCGCATTAGCCTGAGGCTTCCTGTTTCTATGCCAGTTTCAGAAGTCACGATACGTTTCTCGCCGTGAAAATACCAGTTGTGGTCAATCAGAATTTCAGCCGCTTCTTCGACCATGCCTGGGTCGCAGACAACAGGCGCCAACGACATGTGAGAAGGCTGAATGCCCTTTACTCCTGGAAAACTGGCTACACTCCTCAGGAGCTTGAGCACAGATTCTCTGTTAGGTTTGAAACGTTCGTCTCTGGCCCCGTAGAGAAACAGGTCCTCCGTGACCAGGGTGATGTTAGAGCGGCCATCCTTCGCTGTAATCTCCACTTCTTTCATAATCTTTTCCAATGGCACGTCCACCTTTCTTTGCATAGTAGGCGTACAGAATTGGCAGTTTCGACCGCACCCTCTAGAAACTTCGATAGCTCCATGAACGGCCGGATGTCTGATCAGCGGCACATCATCATCGGTTGAATCATTCTCGGTTCGAAGAACTGGAGGCAACTGTTCGCCGTTAACGGCCTTTCTGAAAACCTTTACGATTGCCTCTGCCCCTCCCCCGATGAGCACACAGTCTATGCCGCAACGCTCAGCCACTTTTTTCCTCTCCAGCTGCCACGAGCCAAAACCGCCGACGATTACCTTGGGCCTGTACTTCCGAAGACTCAGATGTTTCACAAGCTCTTTGAACTCAATAGCGTTCATGGGTTCCCCGCCGCCAACTAGAGAAGAATACGTTTTGCTTACGTACCCCATTCCAGTTGGATCCATCGAAGATATGCCGACCACTTTTGTTTCCGGCCCTATGAAAGCATCCAAATCACCCGGGTGAACCACTGCCACCTCAGACTCGCTAAAACCATTCTCCAAAAGCAGGGCTTCCACTCTGCGCAGGCCATACGGTGCGCGTTTTGCTCTTCCAGTCCCATCGCGTTCAACTGGCGGATAAAGGGTTTTTCTCAGAAGCCATAATGGCACAGGGCCCTTAGCAAAGCCTGCAACGAAGGCGACAAAGGGATTATCGTAGTAGTCGCTCATTTCTGTTGCTGAAGCAGTCAACACCACTTTGACGCCTTGACTATTCGCCATCACTTCTTCCCTTTTGCAAGAATGCAAAGCACTTGATTCGCGGTCTTATTAAAAACTATTGTTGATCAAGCGGCAAGAAAGCTCTAACAAAGCCCATGGGATCGGAAGAAAGTTCATAAATAGTTGGGCAACACGAAATAGGACCAGAACGCGGTGAAATTGTTGAGATTGTTGCTTGACGAGATGTACGCTGGTTTGAAAGAATACTTTGAAACTCTAGGCTGGGAAGTGTTAACAGCTCAAGATGCAGGGCTGAAGGGAGCAAAAGACAAGGACATCGTCGACTATGCAAAAAAGAACAAGATGCTACTTGTCACGCAGGATCAGAAGCCCGCAGAATTGGCCGAGTTGACAGGCGTCAGATACGTCCTTATATCCAGCGCGATGATCGCCAAAATAGCTGATGCCAAAATAATAGAAAAATACCCAAGCGTGAAGCAAGAATGAGGAACGGCGCAAGAACTGTCTGGAGCCTCTTGGCCATTAGAACAAAGTCTTCTGTTCCTTGACTGAAGCAAGATTTGACACTCTTAACCCTATTAACCGTATCTTCCTGCCTTGCCGAAGATAGTAGTGCATCAGCTCTCTGGCTGTTTTTCGCAGATCTTGCAGACTGTTTGTAATCACAGGAAGGGTCTTGCTGTGAGTGTGAGTCTCGAAATTCTCATAGCGGACCTTGAATGTAATAGTTCTGAAATAGTAGCCATAAGCTTGGATATCCTTGATGATTTCTGTCGAAAGCTCATCTAGAATGCTCAGGACAAACTCGAAATTCGACGTGTCTTCTTCGAATGTTACGTCACGACTTACAGACTTGGTTTGGCTTCTTTCTTCCACTTCACTCTTGTCTATGCCGTGAGACATCAAATAGAATTGAGTGCCAGCAACGCCGAAGCCTTCCGCCAAGATTGCAGGGTCATAATGAGCCAAATCTCCGATAGTTTTGATTCCCATGGTCGCCAGTTTCTGCTCAGTTTTCCGTCCGACCCAGAGAAGCTTACGTACTGGCAGAGGCGCGAGGAATGCTTCGACCTCTTGCTCTCTGACGATCGTGAGCCCATTTGGCTTCCTGTGATCGCTTGCTATCTTTGCCACAAGCTTGTTCGGACCTATGCCGATTGAACATGTGAGCTTCTGTCTCTCGTAGATCTCGTCCTTTATTTGCTGAGCCACGCCTTCGGCCTCGGCGTAATCTCTGACTCTTGGAGTTACGTCCAGAAAGGCCTCGTCTATACCCCACTGCTCAAACTTGCAGGCATATTTTCGCAGGATACCCATGATTTCGTTTGAAACTTTAGCATAGAGTTCATAGTTAGGAGGCAGGTAGACAGCGCCAGGGCAGAGTTTCCAAGCTCTTGAAATCGGCATGGCAGATCTAACGCCGAATTCTCTTGCCTCATAATTGCAGGTGTACACGACTCCCCTTCCCTTTCCCTCTTTCGGGTCGGCTCCCACTATGACTGGCCTCCCCTTAAGCTCAGGCCTTTCCCTTTCCTCGACGGCTGTGAAGAAATGATCCATGTCCAAATGTAAGATGATCCTCTTCTTTACGTCCATGGTTCTTCTTTTCTCGCTTGACTGTCCAAGTTTGAAAGCAACGGTTTTGTGATTTGAATCTATCGCATCATAGTGAATAGGCAGTCGCAAAATCGTTTAGCTGCGCTAAAGATTTTCCGTTCATAACTTTTAATCTCTCCCCCAGTCGAATATGAACGACGAAGAACGGTGGATGGAGAGATGAACACCAACGTCTCAGAACAGATCGCCATACAAGTAGCCGTTGATACTATTAAGAAAAGAAAGAACACGGAGAAAGTGGAAGTCAACATTGTTGAACGACACCAGGAAGATTGGATAGTCAGGGGTACGTGCCCCATTGACATGGAAGGACATCCGTGGGCTGAAAAATTTGAGGTCATTGTAGACCCAAAAGGAAAAGTCAAAACCATAGACCTTTCTCTGCTATAGACGCTGCCCCTCAAGGCTTCTTCAAATGCCTCAAGTCATGCGAATTGCATTAGCGGCACTAGCTTCTATCATTATGCTTTTAGTATCATGTCTTGAATGGGCTTAAGGTTATATCTATGAAAAATAGCAGTTATTGGTGAAAGGTGCATCGAGTTTGTTCCATAAAATTCTGGTCCCCTTAGACGGGTCTGAACATTCTCTGAAGGCGTTAGAAAGGGCGACAGAAATAGCGAAGAAATTCTCAGGAAAAATAACGTTGATCCACGTATATTCTGTTTCAATCCAGCCCATCATGCTGCCCGAACCGACTACGCTGGGCTCTCCCAGCATTCCGATCCTGACGGGCGCTGAGGTTTCTAGAATAGCTGAAGCATCTCGAGGATTTGGGAATAGGATTCTGAGAGACGGTGAGGAAAAAGTCAAGGCTGAAAAAGTTCAAGTTGAGAAGAAGCTTGTGGAAGGACATGCCGTTGAAGAGATTGTCAGGGCTGCAACCGAAGGCAATTTCGACCTGATCGTGATAGGTGCCAGAGGTATAAGCCACATTAGAGAGATACTTTTGGGAAGTGTGACTGACGGCGTAATACACCACGTGCACTGTCCTGTGTTGGTAGTAAAATAGCTCAGCGCGCGCATAGCAAGTTCGATGCCTATTGGATTCCGCCTTCAATTCAGTTGAGCCCGCTCAGCAGACAGCCACAGAATTCCTCAAGAAGAGGAAGAACACGGCAAAAGCAAATGTCTCTAGTGTTGAACAGAATAATGAGATCCGGGTTATCCGCGGCACGTGTCCGATCGACTTAGAGGGCCATCCACAAGCCGAAAATTCGAAGTTGTTGTGGACACAAAAAGAAAAGGTCGAGTCATCAGACTTCGCGCTGATGTGGTTCTTTTCAAGAGTCTCGACTTCAGTCTTTTGGTTTTGGAAAACGAAGCGATTTTTTCCTCTCTGTTTCTGAGAGTGCCTTTTGCACGTGTGGTTATAGAAAAATATTTGTTCTTGTCCAGCTAAAGTGTGGAATTCTGAGCGTGTGATTTGTTGCGGCGAACAGACATTCTGAACGAGCCAGTGAAGCACATAAAAATCAACGGCCGACTCACTGTCGATGAGCTTATTCGGCAGTTTGGAAATTCTGGGTCTTTCGGTGCGGGAAGGCTTTCGACAGCGTGTGACATCTACGAGAGAATGCTTCGGGATGACGAATGTACCGTGTTCTTAGCGCTGGCAGGTGCTTTGGTTCCAGCAGGCATGCGTTCACTCGTTGCGGACTCGTTGCGCGAAAACCGCATAGACGTCCTCGTGACGACTGGGGCAAACATGGTTCACGACACAATTGAAGCTTTGGGTGGCCACCACTACAAAGGGCATTGGGCTGTCGACGACTTTTTGCTCTACAAGTACCACACGTACAGGATCTACGACTTATTTGTCCCTGAGGAGGATTTTATAAAGCTGGACATGAAGCTTACGGAAATGTACGATCAAATATCTGATGAGTATCGTGGAAAAAGGTTATCGTCACGAGAGTTTGCTTGGGAACTGGGCAAAAGACTGAAGGACCCTGACTCAGTATTGCGCGCTGCGTACGAGGCCCAAGCGCCGGTTTTTATGCCTGCTGTGCGCGATTCAGAGTTTGGTTACATCTACAACCTTCATGCGTCGCGGAGAGATTTCAAGAACACGCTTGTGGTGGATGCCTTCAAGGATGTGCCTGAGATAATAGGGATCTGCAGGGAATCCGAGAGGAACGGGATGATCGTTCTAGGCGGCGGCGTGCCAAGAAACACCATACAGTCAGCTGCCCTTGCCACCAAGTCAGGCATAGACTACGCTGTAGTCGTTACGATGGATCGGGCGGAGACAGGCGGACTGTCAGGCTCAACTCTGGAGGAGACAGTAAGCTGGGGAAAATTGAAGGGTGCAGCAGACAAGATCATGGTTCCAGCAGACGCCATGATAGCTTTCCCGCTGATGGTGGCTTCAGTCGTTGAAAGACTAGGCAAGAACTTCAAGCGCAAACCGCACAGGAAAAGCACAGGTTTCAAGGAGGCCATCTAGAAATGAGGAAAGTGAAGGCCGCAGATTCGGAAAAGTTCTGCGGCAACTGCACAAGCCACAACGCCTACGAGTATCCTGGTCGAGTATTCTGTACGAGACGGTTCTTGAGGAACAAGGATGCGGTTGTCCAGACTCTGTGGCATTGTGAAGATTGGATCCAGAACGCTCAGGAATGTCACTGCGTCAAAGACGCAAAAGAAGAGCAGAAATAACCAATATCTTTTCCCTTCACCGTTCAGCATTAAGGTTATTATGAAGAATCTGCAGTGTCTACCTAGATGAAGCAAAGCCCGGTGGTGCAGTGGTCAAACATGGCGGCCTCTGGAGCCGCTGACGAGAGTTCGAATCTCTCCCGGGCTACCAATCCATGTGTTAGAGAATACCTTTCCCTTTTTCTTTGCCGTGATCAGTAGCTTTCCTATTCAATTGCCCGAAAATTGTCTGCTCGAAAGTTCAATCTAGAGCTTAGGCGTTACGTAGAAGATGGTAAAGAGGTCTATACCAAGAAGCAGAGGCGGGCTTTTCAGCGTTTGATGAGGGGGTTGACTGTCGGCAAGAACCGAAGTGAGCGACTAAGGTTCCTGACACTCACAAGTTCTCCTGAATCCAAAGGACGCAAGCTTAACGCAGATTTTAGAGCTTTGAAAATGCGAATCTGTCGGAAGTTTCACTTCAAAATGAAGTATTGGAAGATTCGTACGAATGAGGGAAATGGTGTTTTACATAGTTTTCCGTGGGAAGTATATTCCCCAGAAGTGGTTTAGCGACCAGTGGGCCGAGATCCACAAATCACCTATTGTGGACATCAGGACTTTATACGAGACGAAAAAAGGCTTGACGGGCATTGTTTTCTATCTTGTTGGGAACTATCTTGCGAAGCAGAGTTTTGAGCATATGAGTTGGGGTTACAGTTGGGTTTTTCCCGCGTTTGTAAGCTCTTGGAAACATCTGATTGAGAAGCACGGCTTCAAACAAGCACTATTCTTGTGGAATCGACTGCTCTGTAGTCCATTCATTATTACTCGACAAGTGCGGTTAACCAACTTTCTGCCAGCGTATAAGCATATTGGAGAGAAAAGCTTGCCATGCGGTGGACTGTTCCGCGCTTCCGTTGTGTTATGCCTGCCTTAGTTGCGAGATCTTTTCAGCTACCATATGCGCTGTATTGGTCAGATAGAGTGCTATTTCGTGGATTTTGCTGCAACTGAAGCTATAACGTCTATGAATTCCTGTGGGATCTTGCTATTTTGCTTGACGATTTCTTGGGCTACAAATCTACCACACGTGACTTTGCTCTCAGATATTGACTGGGCTTTTTTGAGCAACTCGCCATATCCAGCGTTCTCGAGTACTCCTTCGAAATCTGACGACAATACGAAAATGCCAAATTCCTCTGCCATTGCCTTCAGTTCGCTGTATAGATTATCATCATACTTCTCTTTGCGCTTAGCTTTGACTATTCTGGTTTCGATTTTGGAGATCTTCAGCTTATGTTTTCTTTTTAGCAGGTCTATTTTTGAGAGGTTGTAGAAAACAGCGCTTGTTTTCGTTTTTCGCTTATTGATCTCAATGCTCTTTTCGATGTTCATGAGGACATCTCTATCACACATAACCAGAAACGGAAATCTAAGTCCATTAAGCAGTTTCACGAATATGTCAAAGTATTTCCCTGCTTCTATAATGGATACCCCGAGTGTATCGAAATCCTTGCCGAGCGCCTTTGAGAAAACTGGCATCGCTCCAAGCTCCGTAGGACCTTCAACAGCAAGCGCCGCTCTTGAAAAGAAGAACTCACGATTATACGTTGTCAAGTGTCTTTCGATTCTGTCTTTCTCTTCTGAGGTGAAGTAATCTGCAGGCAACTGGGTACAAGCTGTTTCCCCTCTCTGTTCCCTGACTACCGTCACTTTTTCTATTTCTTTTGGTTCCAGAAGAATCGGAGAATGTGTAACAACCAATATTTGGTTGTTCTGAGAGCGTTCCCTCAAGATCTCAAGGAGCAGTCTTTGTGCGTGAGGATGGAAGTGAAGTTCAGGCATATCAAGTCCAAAAACCATCCCTTTTGATGCCATAAGATGAGTTAGCAGGATTATCATTTCGCCAATGCCTGCGCCAACGCGATCTATCGAGACCTCATAGTCTGTCGTTTCTTTCCTGACAACTATCCTTGGTGGTGTACTGGGTGTTGCCTTGTTTACCTCCATTCGAAGATTCGGGAACAGTTCGTTGAACTTGCGCTTGATCAGCTCAAAACTGTCTCTTTGTTGGGGGGTTCCCATCTTGAGATTCGCAAGAACATCTGCTACTAGGCCACCATCGTAAGACTCTAAGACTCCTTCATTTCTCCCAGAAGGTCTTTGTCTGACTTCCGAGAAAACTTTCAGCTTCTGACGAAGTAAGCCCAGAAGGGTTAGTTGGAGGTCTATTGGAAGCATTACTCTGCAAATCCCCGGTTTCTTAGCCTTGTCGATTTCGTTTTTGATCACTGCTGTTATCGAAGAGCCATAGGTATTGTAGTAATTTTCAAGTATTTGTTTCCAAGGTACGTCAGTATGACCGCTCTCCGTGGCAAGAGGCGGGGGTCTAATTAGATTTCCTTGAATGTATAGGTCACCAATCCTGACACGTTGAGTCGTTACGGATGAAAGAATAAAGTGAATCCTTCTGAATTCTCGCATGAGCATCCTAACCTTCGGATCTTCTCTAGGTCTTTCCCCACTCAATGCTCTGGAGAACTCGCGAAGCTCTTCATCTGCAAAAAGAACTTCTAGTTCTAGGAGAACCTCATTTTCAACGTTTCCACAATACCGATCCGTATCGTCCAACTGAAGGCTTCCAGTGATAAACTCAAATGATCGAAGGATATTGGATTTTCCTACGTTATTTTCGCCAACAACAAGGTTTATTCCTTCTTTAAAGATCAGGGTGTGTGCGCTCTCCCTGGAGTTCCCTTCTCCGTAGGATCTGAAATTCTTCAGTCTTAAACTGATAAGTCTCATGTCATCTCCTAAGTTGATCCTTCTTAGTCTCTCTGGAGTTAAGGTTTTCCAAATCTGACCATGAAGAACCATTCCGGACATGGGACTTGCGTGAGCTTTGGCAAACGGCCTTGCTCGCATCGGTGGGAGTTTGGCGAGAGCCAAACGTCTTTGAATTAATCATGAATACCGAGTCTGCGAGAATCAGCCTTTATTATTTAATCTCTGAAAGGAAAGTCTTGACTATTTCCCGGAGTTCCTCAATTGTGAGATAACCTTGGGGAGGGGGCTTTGTCTGCCACACCATTACAGACATCGTTTTTGGAGGCTCTTTAAGCTCATCAATTGCCATGTATACCTGTAGCATCCTTATCTCTCCAAAGCCGCTAGTTCTTACGACCTCTGCTAGTTGGCCGTCTCCTACGGTTTCCTCAAAAATAGCATACCTGCACTGAAACAATAGTCGTAGAGTGTAATCTCTTGTCTTGTCCTTGGGAATATCAAAATCACGAGCTATTATTGGCTGAAACCCGTGATTCCTTACAACGTCCTCGATTTTCCGGAGGATAGGCATGAGAGCATAGTTACCACCGATAAACACTCTATTTTCTATCCTGTCAGGGGGGTCATCTACAGAGTACTTGGCTCGCTTGACGGTGATAGCGCTTGATAGAGATGTCGTTCCTTGTATTAGTCTCATGAATTCCTTAACCACAGTCGTGACGGAATCAGAGGTAGCGGCCATCAAAGAGAGCCGTCCTAAGATTCTTGACCAAAGAAGAACGTTATTTTTCGAGTTTGACCTGCTTTAATGTCAACATTGACTTCTTCTGACGATAGATCTCCCAGAAAAGCCCTTGCCCTATACACTCCCGGTTTCAGAGGAATCGTTTGGCTCGTAGCAATGCGTACTGGTATTGTGTTGTATTCCCCTTCTTCAGGGCGTATGGCGATGAATGTCCTAACAAAAGCTAGCTGATCTTCTGATATCGAGGGGTCTAACTCAATCCTGACTTCCATAAACCCTGTGGGAGTCTGCACCTTTCTTTCATCTGACATAATTCTCGCCAACAGAACTAGAATGTCGAACAATGTATAACCTTTTCGTGAGCGCGCGCTTTGGCTGTGCCTAACCGTACGGTTGTAGATGGTGAACAGAGGAAGATTGAAGTCCTGAATCAAGCCTTAAAGCAAGCTATAATCAAGGAGCTCAAACAACAAACAGGTATTCTCTAGCACGTGTAAAGGTAACTTCCGGGCTACCATCAAAACCGCTGTATTTTGTTCTTATTTTGCGAGAGAATCTGCTTTGGTTCGCGATTGCTTTTTGGATTCTGAACGCGCGTAGCTATGGCGTTGATGCAGCGAATGGGAATATGCTTTACTCGTCTCTCCATTTTGTTTGTCTTGTTGACTTCTGTGCACTGCATGTTTCGCGCCCTCTGAAGAGTGTGAGGCGCTCAAAGCAAGGCATATATCAAGCCTGGAACTGTTAGCTGGATGTGTTTGTATGTATAGATTAGTGCTTGAAGTTGTTCAAGTCTTGCAGAAATGTGCGGCAAATTACAGAGTTGGTGACAAGATAGTGGTAGATGATGGAAGCATTGACATGAAGGAGTCGACCAACGTTTGTCTTTATGCATTGAGCTCTCTTATGCCCTATCTTACGCCTCTCTCAAGAGAATTGTCAGAGAGCGATTGGATGAGCAAGGTCACTGAGCTAAGCTGTGGAGATGGTGGCGTCAGATTCAAAGTCACGCGAATCAAGAAGTGAACCTGCGGAATGGGAGCGCTCTTTCCTGTAATCTGGCGCAGGCTTCGGGGCTCATTCTTGGGGTCTTTCTCAATGTGGAAGCATTACGGCGCCTGTTCCTGGGAGTGGAGTTTGAACGGCTGCATAAGCGGCTAGAGCTGCGCTCCAGAAAATATCATCATGGCCCCCTTCAGGATGGCTGAATTTGATGTGGCCAGTTTTCATGAGTTCATGTTTTTCGACGTTCAGTTCAGCTGTCAATTCGACGTCTCCTCTTTTCATGACTGGAGCATAGGGAATCTTCATCTCACCACTGCGCATCTTCTCACGAAGGATCGTTGCCATTTCCTCTTTTGACTGAACTGTGAACGTGATTCCTGTCACGTTTTGTATGCCGCTTCTAACCATGTCCTCGACGATGTAGTTGCCGACGCCGGTGACATCGGCGTTAATGGCTCTTACAGTCTGCCAGCGGTCATGCAGGCTTTTCACGTAGCCTATTACGCTTGCGTATTCAGTCTTCAAGGGGAAACGGTGAACATGCACCAGACGCAGGAGGTTTGCTGTTTTTTCGACGATTAAGACGACACTGTAGTCCCGTTGTTTGCCGAAGTCGACGCCCGCGTAGAATTCGCCTTTAGGCTGATCCTGGAAGTCATAGGGCTCTAGTTGGCTATCTATGCAGCTCACGATTAGGCTTTGCGTGAGCCAAGCGTCAACATCTTCAACGAATTCCGCGTTGAACTCACGCTGGAAACGTTCATCAGGCAACTGCGCCCGCATTTCTTCGATGAAACTCTGCTTGATTAGGCCAGCGTTGACCACGTCTTGACAGGTGATCGTGTGCTTGCTGAACTCTTCTGCCATAGACATGCGGTAGAAGACGCTGTCTTTGCTCCATGGTGTGCTGGAGACTATGAGTACGCCGTCGGTTGTTGCTAGCATGGGGTAAAGGACATTGTAGAATACCAACGCGTCTTCACGAAAGAAGGCTGCTTCATCGCATATCACCTGGTTCGCCGTGTACCCCCTCAATAGCTGAGGGCTGTTGGGCAGAGCAATGATCCGTGAATGATTCCTAAGTCGGATAGTTGTTCTTTGTTGTCGCTCGATGAAGAGGCTTCGCCATTTAAGAGGGAGGCTTGAAAGGAAGTCTTGTATACGATCGCTTAGAATCATGCTCTGACGGAGTGACGGTGCCACGACCAACGTGAGAGTTTTTCTGTGGCTCAAAGCATACCATATGGCTCTCAAGGCGACGGTTGTCGTCTTTCCAGCTTGACGGCTCCATCTGACTACGATGCGTTTGCTGTTGTCACGAAGCAATTCAGCTTGATACGTTGTGGGATGGAAATTGAAGAAGGTCTCAGCGAACGACACGGGATCGGATAGGACCCGAATGAAAATGGTTTCCACGTTTACCTGCCTTCGAAAAGCTTTTTGAGTTTTTCTGTTATCTCGTCGCTCTCTACCAAATCTTGAGCCAGTTTCACCCGCATCTTAGGCGTTACTTTCAGCTCTTCTAGAGCTCTGAGAAGCATGTTGTGGACTTTTGCCAAAGCATCTGCATACTTCCAAACATCACCCTTAGCCTCTTTCGTCAACAACTCCTCAACATAAAGCCAGTTTGCAAACAGCCTGGCAGTCAACTCAACCAAAGAGGAATCGACCGCGCCCTCAAAATCAGGACGATGCCGCAAGTACTCGTAGACCGAGCCTCTGAACCTTTCGTATTCACGCCGATATTTCTCGCTGATACGTCTTTGTACACCCCTATAAATAGGGGGGTACATATGAGAATGTCTTCTCATGATAGGGGGTCCCCTACGGATTCTCGTTCTCTGCATACGAACTTGGCGAAAATCAACTTGATCGCCCTTCTCATCGTCTATACTCAACCTTATCACACCCTCTAACATCATCGCACGCAGCAGAAAAGATGATTCTGCGAATGCGCCTCTCTTTCAGTCTGCTCTCTCATCTTCTGTGAACCCTTAGAAAAATCAGGGGCCAGAGCTAGCACCACTCGAAGGCGGCGAGAGCAACCACAATCTGTGAGAGCTTATTAAAGGCCCATCAGATGTAGCAAGTATTAACATGCGAGAGAGGAAAATAAAAGGGTTGTGATACCTTGTTTCAGCAGCACCAGTTCAGGATTCACAAGTCGGGAACAGACAGCTCTGCTATAGCGTTCAGGCTCGTTGCTTCTTCCAATGCTTAGCATAAACTATGACGGAATGTCCAGTGCTAGCGCGCTGCGTTTGAGTGTCATGTGATGGCTCGCACGACCTGTGCCCGTGAAGCTTAGACCATCTTTGCTTTTCCTCTGTCTTTCCAGCTGAGTTCCTTCTTCTTGCGAATAGTTATCTCGAGCACTCCGTTATTGTATTCTGTTGACATATTTTCGACAGCGATATGCGCGTCTGGTAGGCGTATCATCTTGTGGAAGTTTTTGGCCTTGATTTCCACGTTGCCTTCGGTGATGTTTAGGTGGATGTCATCCTTTTCTTCTCCAGGTAGTTCAACGTAGATCTTCACTGCGTTTTCCTCTTCGAAGATGTCTGTTAATGGTTCCCGAATTTCCTTCTCGGCGCTTTTTGGATTCTCAAATGGGTTTTCTGGTAGTGGCCGTCTTCTTAGAGGCTTTAGCGGTTCTATGGGTTCTAGAGTTTCATCTGTCCCAAAACGTCCTTGAATGTAGTAGCCTTTCATTCCGGGTTCATCGAGTCTTCTCATCTCCCACGTGCCTTTGATTTTTCCGCTCTTGACTCCTTCAACTATTTCATTCAGTTGCACCTGAAGTCTGCGAAGGAATTTGCTGTCGAAGAAATCAGATATGCCGAAAAATTCGTCGAAATCTTCGTCAAATGCCAATGTCTTTCACCTCCCTAAATGCTTTTCATTTCTTCTAGGGTTTCCATTAAACGACGCAAGGCGAGACTCATCATCATGAATGCTGTTTCTCCCAGCTCTGAGCAGCTGTATTTTCCTCGGCTAGTCTTCTCAAGGAGTCCACCTTCTTCGAGTTTTTTCGAGTTTTCCCATACGATCTTGGGGTTCAGGTCCAGGTCTTTCATGAAATCCGCGAAGCTCATCGTGTGATCTTCTTCTTCCACAACTCGTCTCATCATTCTTAGGCGGGTTTCATGGGACAGAGCATCAAATATCTTGGAGAACCTTTGAAAGTCTTCTTCAGCTGCCTTGAATTCATCTTCCAGCTCTTGTCTTGGCCAATCCGTTGGGGAAAGAGGCATATCGAACATGATCTTTCCGTCTTGGATCAGTTGCAGTCTCAGCTTCATGCGTCTCGCCTTTATATTACCATAACGTAATTACTTGTGGGTAATATATAAGCTTACCGTTTGGTAATACAGATCGCTCTCTTACAGCGTGGAAAAAGTGATTTCGGACTTTCGCGATTAGCACGCGCCAAAACTCCTAATCATTGCCTGTTTCGGCGCCCTCTATTCCGCATCATCCTGGCCTGAGATCTCATCAGTCTCAATTTGCTATCGTGCCTCATGGCTTTCACTTTTCGTTCTCTCCTCATGGCCTCCGCCCTGGAATTGAATTCTTCAGTATAGACAAGTCTCTTTGGCTTGTGCAGCCTCGTGTACCTAGCCCCTTTGCCATTCACATGAAGCCTCATTCGAGAGCCCACGTTCTTGGTGTATCCCGTGTAGAAACTGCCATCGTCGCACAGGATAACATAAACGTAGTATGGCATACACTGTCACGGTGCAGACTCAACTGCTCTGAATCCCCAGATAAGTCCAGCATTAACATTAAAGCTTAGCTGAAGCCAAAAGAGAATTGTCAAGTGCAGCAGGTTCTTCCCAAGTTGCATGCACTCGTCCCTCGGCGCACTGAAAAATGGAATGCCCATGCAAAAAAATTTTTAAACCACGAAATATAGAACTAACGCGAGATACCTAATCTGGCAAGGGGAGTAGTCATGGGAAAACTTGAGGAAGTTGTCATCTCAGCCCTAAAGAGTTCTGACAAGGCTCTCACTCTGGTTGAAATCGCCGAGAAAATCGGACAACCTGAAAAGAAGGTCTTCAAGGAACTGCGTAGCCTCTTCGAGAAAGGCCTCATCGAAACAGAAAACCGGCAGTACAAGCTTTCAAAACGTTAGTAGAGACAGCTTTCAACTGCAAATGCAGGCAATGATTGGCAATAAGACTATGAACCGCAGCCTAGACTGACTTGAAAGTCCCAAGGGACACAATTTTCCTTCCTCAAAGCTTAACTGAACTTCAAGCTCTAATTTTGACGCAAGAGGGAAGATGATGAGCTCTGATGAAACATTCGAAAGAATAGGCCAGGAAATGTTCAACGAGCTTTTGGAGAAGAACCCGGATTTTGCCACTGAACTTGGATTGCACGAGCCTTATGATTACTTGTTGCCGAAAGGATCTGCAGATCGATACGCAGAGAACCTCCAGATTTTGCAAGAAACACTGCAACGCCTAAAGAGCGAGTTGAAGCGCGAAGAGCTAACCTACCAACATGAAATCGATTGGGAAGTTATCGAAAAAGCCTATGAACAATGGAAATTCGCTTTTTACGAACAGCGAATACATGAGTTGAACCCTGATGCCTTCGCAGAGCTAGGCGGACTAATCTTCATAATGTTCACCAGAAACTATGCGCCTCTTGAGAAGAGAATAGAAGCTATTGCAGCCCGCATTGAGAAGATTCCAAGATATCTAGAAGAGTTCCGCGGAAGATTCGAGAATCAGCAGCCCGTGAGACTTTGGACCGAAATGGCAGTTGAGGCAACTCATAGCATTGGCGGCTTATTCCAGCTCGTGCTTCAAGCTGCGAAAGGCAATGTTTCAGACAGCGTATATGAAAGATTGAACAAGGCCTGGAGGAACCTGCAACCAGCATTAAGCAAGCATTTGGAATGGCTTCAGGGATTGCTATTGAAGACATGCGACACGTGGGCTTTGGGCAAAGAAAAATTTGAGAAGCTCCTTGAGTTGCGGGATTTGGGCATGAGTTCAGATGAAGTCTATCGACTTGGCATGAGATACCTGAAAGAATTAAAAGCTGAAAGGAAACGCTTGGCTCGCCAAATGGGTCCAGACAAACCTGAAGAAGTGCTGAAATCGATAGAGAGGAAAGCCCCAAAGACCTTCGAAGAAGCATTGGAGTTTACGCGCAGAACCATGGAAGAAGCAAAGAATTTTGTTCAGGAAAAGAATCTTGCCACTATTTATTCCGAAGATGTATTACTGGTTGAAGAAACGCCAGCATATCTTGCAGCAACATTTCCTTTCGCAGGAATGATCATGCCTGCCAAATTCGACAAGCCGCAGATAGGCATATACATCGTGACGCGACCGAAGGACATGGCAAATCTGGGCAAACAGCTAAATTTTGCCTCAATTCGAAACGTGGCAGTTCATGAAGCCTTTCCTGGACATTTTCTGCAAGCTACCATTTCGAACCGCGGAAGCATTATTCAAATGCTGGCCCAAGGAACTGAAACCGTAGAGGGTTGGGCCCACTACTGCGAACAGATGATGGCAGAGAAGGGCTTCATAACGGATTTGGAGACGCGTTTCATTCAGGCCAATCAGATGATCTGGCGGGCTGTCAGAATAATCTTAGACGTCAAGCTTTCAAGAGGCGAAATGAGCTTTGAAGAGGCTGCCAATATGCTTATCCAGGAAACTGGAATGTCAAGAGAGGCTGCTGAAGCCGAAGTCAAACGGTACACACAAACACCAGGCTATGCACTTTCCTACCTTCTGGGAAAACACCTCGTTCTGAAGCTGAAAGAAGAACTGAAGCGAAAAATGGGCAGCAAGTTTAGCGAAAAACTGTTTCACGATACTATGACAGCTAACGGATACTTACCCATTTCCATGCTTAGAAAGATCTTCGACCAGAAAATTGAAGAGCTCAGAAGCGCATGATAGACACTTCGCCACATAGAGCAGGGCACACCCCGTGAGATTCGCAAATCTCAAACCAACTCGCCACCACAGGTCAACGGTGGTTGTCCAACAACCATGAACCATCGAACGTTGCAGTGTTCAAATGCGCCAGTTCATCTCGGCATGTTCCGAATTTCATGCCGTATTTTTCGGCAAGGCAACCGACTTTTTCTAAAAGTCTGAACCTTATATCCTTCGGTAGGTAGATGTAACTGCCCTTTTTTTCGCCTTTTGTGAAGTAGAATGGCGCAAGTTTTTCTGCCGTCTTGGGCAGGGCAGTGCTGAATCTTTTCCAATTTCCGTGTCTGATTTTTAAGGTTGAGCTTGTGACGTGTCTAACGCCTGCAGAGGCAAGCGTCTTGATCAGGGTTTCTGGCTCGTCATTTACGAACGGGATTATTGGGTCTATTCGCACAGAGGTCGGTATGCCTTTTTGAATCAGGGTTTCAGCGGCTCTCAATCGTTCTGACGGTGACGGCGCATGTGGTTCAATAAGCCTTGCAGTAGCGTCATTATCTGTCGTAATGGTCAGGGAGACCATGGAGGGCATTTTGTTTAAGAGATCTGCATCTCGAACAACTAGGCAGGACTTGGTGACTATCTGGACGCTGCAGTTGTGTCTTGAGAGAATTTCCAGGCAGCTTCTGGTCAGACATTTTCTTGCTTCCAAGCTTGGATATGGATCAGAAGAGTTGGCTATAGATATCGTTTCACCTTTCAACTTTGCAGCTTCTCTCCCAAGCCTTGAAATGAGGTTCTTCTTTGGCCTGCAGTCAAAAAATCTTGGAATGTAGGTTGAAGCATAACAGTAAACACACGCATGTTCACATCCAGTGTAAGGATTAAGAGTCAACTTAGGTGGGCAAGTGCAAAACGTCGAATTCCAAGGATCAAATTTGGAAATCAGACTCATGATCGTCACTGGCATTATTTTGTGCGAGAGTTACCAAGACAGTACGCTTTCTAGACTTTTGCGTGCGCTGATAGAAAACAGGGAGCATAGTCCATGCATCGGTCATTTTCTAGCATTTCCATGAGAGTTTGCCGAATATATCGTTCAGACACTGTTTTGAGGCCCAATACCTTGGGCGGTTGGAGGCTGCAGGCTGAGCTGGTCGGTCGAAACCTTCCAGCGTACACCCCAGCTCCATCAAACCCATCTTCTATGGGAGCCCTCGTCCCCATTTAGGGGA
>Ga0315277_10002379_pt1 | contig 26309 bp, 24 predicted proteins | sample YL17G05_15_MG_FD_203695 | JGI IMG/M metagenome (GOLD analysis project Ga0315277, IMG submission 203695) | Sediment microbial communities from Yellowstone Lake, YNP, Wyoming, USA - YL17G05_15 | ecosystem: Environmental > Aquatic > Freshwater > Lake > Sediment | place: USA: Wyoming | collected... | reverse complement strand
CCTTTCCCATTCAGTTTCTTTAGGGTGTCAATTAAGCGTCTTTCAGGCAGCCCGCTTTTCGCGTACGTCCTTCCTTCCTCAGTCAGCCTTGCCATCGACTGCTTCACTTCTTGTGCAGTCAACAGCTTCTTCTCTTCAAGTGCGAGAACTGCACGCATCACCGCCGCGCTGGACAACCCAGCTTCAGCCGTTAACTGGTCAACAGTGGCTTTTCCTCCAAGCCTGTCGAGGGCTGAAAGCGTCTTGTGCTCATGCTCTCTAAGTTCAATCATGGCGTTTCCTCTCTTGAATGGCATAAGTTGAGGTCGGTAATGTAGTTGGTCTAGTTTTAATAAGAGCCTGAGCCAATAACCTCACACTTCCAATACATAGGATGCATAAAAAAAGAGATAGAAAGATTTTAAGCCTTCCGCACTATTACGCTGCCATCGGCGTTCTTGTCGATCTGCAACGCCATGCCCTTATGCCAGTCGAGCGACTCAAGCCAGCGCGCGCTGCATGTAGGATTCTTCACTAGTTAGGGTGACTGTCAAGATTGACCTTTGCTGATTGATGAGCCTCATTATGATGAGTTGAAGACCCTTTGCTGAAGGAAAGGTTTGATGAAAAGAAAAAAGGGATTGAGATTAGATTCTGTTATTTCACTGTACTGAATTGGAAGCTGCCTATGAGCACGCCTTTTCTATAGATGTTTATGAGGTAGGTTGCTGGTGTGCTTTGAGTCTTGAAGTTCGTGATGTATAGTGTGCCAGTGTCTATTCTGTAGTTGGTTGAGCCTGAGCCGAAGGTTGATGTTTGAAGGAGGAGGTTGCTCGGTGAGGCTATCTTGTAGACTTTGATTGTCAATTCCTCATTGTAGATGAATGGTTGAGCAGGATCGACACTTGCTTTGACTCTGATGGAGAATTTGATGGGCATTGTCCTTCCAGCTTTGCTGCTTGGCGTTGATGGGAGCAATTGTATCGCTGCCCAGTTCCGGATGCTGAATTTAACCGTTCTGGTCCCCGAGTTTCCAAGAACGTCTGTTCCATTTGCAATGAACGAGTAGAAACCGTCAGGCAACTGTCTCGTGTCAAAGTACAAGTGCCATTTTTTATCTTGTTTTAGAGTGGCTGGCATCAACTCGAATTGTGACGATAAGACGTTTCCTTGGGCAGACCGTATCGAAACCATCACCGAAGAAACAGCACTCAGATCCGTGGCCGAGATTGTGAAGTTTACTCCATCCTCAAGGGCAGCACATTGCGAAGGCGTTTCGATAGCCAATGAGGGCGCTGTGTTGTCCAAAATGACCTTTTGAGTAATGGTGGACTCGACGTTACCAACGTTGTCAACACTGTAAAAGTCTATGGAATATTCGCCGTCATCAATTCCTGTCAAGTGAAATTCTATCGGAGGCATTGAAGTTATTAGTCCAGTATCGTAACTGGTGGTGTTGTATATTCGGTAGTGAGTGGAAGCCACTCCGGTACCGCCAACATTGTCTTCTGCTGTAAGAGTAAGCGGCGTGGCTGAAGTTATGTATTTTTTGCCTGAGTCATCAGTGTACTGTGGGTTGCCTATTGTCAGAGTTGTAGTCGGAGGTATGCTGTCAGTTGGCGGCATTGACGCCTGAAGCCCGTAACCATGTTCAGGTATGTTTGAGAAATGAAGATCTTTAACTAGGTCAAAGTATATGCCAAGATTTGCCATTGTCAATGTGAAAGTCTCTTCAGAGCTTGCGTCAGCATCTGGAACAATATTGATTATGTAGTTTCTTGTCGTTGCTGGAAGCACCGCAACATCATCAGGTGAACCATCCCTATTCAGGTCTACTTCGATGTATGTTCCTCCGGGTATTTGACTGAATTCCTTGCAGAGGACTTGTCCTTCTGAGTCAACGATGACAAGGTCGCCATGGCTATACATTGTTGTTGTGATATCTCCCGTGGTCCCCAAAAGGGCGTTTGTTGGGACATAAATGCCTGTTATGGCTTGATAGCCTCCAATACCGTAAGTCGTGAAGCCAGTGGAAATCGCTACCGGTATGGCAATAATTGCTAGGACAGTGGGACCGTAAGTTTCAACTGCACTCGCCACGGTTGCTCCAAAATTGGAGATCTGAGTTAAGAGATTCTGACCGTAGTCTGGCGAGGGTGGCTCGAGATTCATGCTGTAGATCTGTTCAACGATGAATTTGAAGTACTCTTTTGCTATTTCTTCAGGGATTTGTTCTAGTATGTTTTGAAGGATCTCATCAGGGGAGACTTTTCCATCATTATTCCTATCTTTCAAGACCACAGCAAAGTTTGCTACCAGGTTGTCAGCAGCTTGAGGTGTTAATTCTGTAAGTAGCCCTGCCACTCGCATGGTTATGTCATATATGTCTATTTCTATCATCGAGTTAGGTATAGTCCAGCTCCCTTCGATTAGGTTCAATTCAAATCTTTGAGGAATCTTCTTGATGTTTTCTGAAGAAATCCGAGAACCCCAAGAGGGCGCGTCCGTTACTATATCGTCGATTTCCCAGTAGTTTCCTGTATCATGGACGATAACGTAAGCAATGCCTTCCGCAGCTACAGTTAGTCTTGTGAAGGTGTATGTATACAGGTTGCCTTGAGCCCAACCACTAGTGGCAATCATATTGCCGTTAGAGTCATAGGCCTCGAGGCAAAGTCCAGAGTATGTACTCGTCAGAACGCTGAAGTAGCTTGCAGGACCGAGAACGAAGTCAATTCGTCCTTGGCCAGCATAGATTCCCAACCAAGCAGCGAAATACCCATTCACTACATAGACGCCGAAATTTACATTCGGATCAGTCAGTGAGCGAGCGTTATATCCCCCAGTCCTAATGTCACAATACAGCCAGTCATATCCTTGAGTTGTCGTGAATCTTAGCCCCTGAACTGTGCTCTTGATTACAGACGCCTCAGTTCCCTCTTCTAGATCCAGCAGTGCGCATCCCTTAGGAACCACGTTCCTCGTTACACCTTCCTCGACCCATCCTCGGTTCATGGCGAGTTTCTCTCGTATGACATTCCACAACGAAGGGCTATCGTTCCATACATCCCACAAACCCCAAATGCAGATTTCATTGCGTATGCCCTTTGCCAACACAACGTCAAGTTGCTCAGCAAGCAGCGAAGCTGGCATGTAACCATCAGGATTGAAACGTGTTGCGAATACGATCCGTTCTTTGGGTATGATCGAGATTGCCTTGTCGAGGTAGACTTTCACAAGGTCTGTTGATGGCGGTTCTCCATTATACATCATTATCTCTACCTTGTCGCACACCGCGCCAAGCAACGAAAAGTCCAGTCTATCAGTCCAGATCCAGTCACCGCTAACAGCCATTGTCAGTATTTTGCCTTTATCATGCAACCCTGCCGAAAGAGTCTGCATGAAGCTACTAAACGCAGGGCTGTCTGCGCTGCTAAGGGTCTCAAAGTCTATGTCTACGCCATAGTAATTCATCGATTCAACCTTGCTCAGGATAGCTGCTACATATGCATCCCTGAATGTAGATTGTGCAAGGTACGATCCAGGGTGTATAGCGTTGGGTATATTTGGATAATCGTCCCTGAGCGTTGGGATCACCTTTACATCTTCAACAGACTCCTGAAGTTTTGAACTCTCTTGATAGGGATACATTTCTGCCAGCGTCGGCGTTCCATCGAATTCATACGCAAATGGATAGACCGCTTCAAACAGATCTATGTTCTCTTTAAACTTGCTGAGACCGTTGTCTAGGACAGATTGGCTACTGGTGAAAATCCAAGCCGAAACAGGTTTGATACTTGATGAAATCAGTTCAGCTCTTGCTTTTGGAACACAGGCGGGAAGCATTGAGATCACGAACAATGAAATCATGACTAATGCTAGCATAGTTTTCATTTTTCTTTCTCCTTTCTCTCTCTTTTGGGAGGTTGCATAATCAATTGTTACCCATGTGTATAAATGCGTTATGGAATCGTCTTCTATAGAGTCAAAATAAACCCTTCTACAATGAGAGAGTATCAAATACAACATGATACATGCCACCTAAACAAAATGGGACGCTTTCGAACCGCCAATCCGTGAAAATGGATTAATGAAATATATCACTTGATTCAATCCATAGAATAACCAAAGATCAAGTACTATCACAAAATCAGCCAGCTGTCATGACAAGTTGATACACATGAGCAACTTTAATACGATAGACCGCCTATAGTCCTATGAAGGTTCGGATATCCGGAACCGTATTCCTGTTTTCTCCCGCAAGACGCCTCTTTTTTTGTTTTAGCCTACGACCAGTTCGTCATCAATTCATTCTTGGCGCGCTATGGAAGTCAATCCTTAAAAGTCTAAAATGCTATTGCGTTTGGCAGTGTCAAATGACCAAAGTTGGTGATTATACCGCTTGAGTAGGCGGTTTGGGAACAAATCCCTGAAGGTCCCTTAATTGGACACGAATCAAGCAATTAAGATACTTGAGGGGCAGATTGTTGAAATATATACCCTAAGACAACTTAGACCTTTTACGAAGATGCATGTAAAATGGGTCTGCGATACTTTGCTTTTTCTTGAAGATATTTTTGGAAGGAACTCAAATTTCTATCAAGCTCTTGACGGGTTGAATTGGGAACATGAAGGACGATTTGAATATGAAAAAGGATTTTACGATGCTAAAGTAAGGTTTCTGAACCAAAGAGCCTATGAACAAGGTTTGGATTTGGCTCAGGGGCTTCTTGAATCTGGAATTGATTTGTTAAAAAGAAAAGGAATTGATTCAGTTTATGAAGGCAAAGACACGCCAAAAGAAGCAAGTGAGATAGTCAAAATTGTATATCTTATTGAAAATAAACTTAGAAAAGTAATTAGAGATAAACCAACGAAAGAAGCAGAAATTCAAGATGCTCTTGAGAGTCTTTTTATAGGTGCTGGTCTCGATGGGGAGTTTACCAGAGAGAAGGAACGTATACCATACTCGAGCAAGACATACACACCCGATTTTGTATTTAAACGAATTGGCACGGTAGTTGAGACCAAATTTTGTGACAATGTGGTACGTGAGAAGGAGATAATTAGAGAGATAAATGATTACATGGTTGCTTTCCAAACGAAATATCCTAATCTAATATTCGCGGTTTATGATGTGGGCATCATAAGAGATCGTGAGGAATTCAAAGAGAGCTTTGAGCAAAAGAAATCTGTCATCGTTATAATAGTAAAACATTAAAGCAGTAAACGCAATGTTTCTTCGTTTTCCCTTGTCTGGTAGAGCTAGCGCACTTTTCAATGTTGAGCTATACTTATTTAGCAAAGATTTTCAACATAACAGCGCGCCTGCGCGCGCGGTTTATAGTGTCTTTTTGATTTTGTCAAAATGAGTTGCGATTTTCTTGCCTTCGTCTGTTAGTGAATAATGCGCCTGTATTGGTTTGCTTGTAACGACCCTTCTGCAAATTAACCCTTCTTCGTCTAGTTCTTTTATGTTGAGAGAAAGAGTCCCCCTGCTTGTTATCAGCTTCGTCAAGTCTGCATACCTTACTTCGCCTTTTTCATGGAGGAACAGAAGGATCTTGACAGATGGCGTTTGAAGTAATGTGGATATCTTCACGTTCAAGCCCTTGTCTATCATGAACTTTGCTCTGCTGATAATATCGTAACACGGACGGCTGAGCAAGGTTCAACAGAATGAATTATATGCTCGGTTGCCTAACTAGCCTAAGCGGGAAGCTTTTGGAACCTGAAGTCCACATTGTAGAGCGCTACATGCAATTAGTCAAGAAGTGCTTCACGATGACAAATGTGATGCTGGAAGGCGGCAAGGAAATCGACCTGCTCGCAGTCAACCCAATTTCAGGAGCGAAATATCACATTGAGGTCAGGGTGGCCATAGGGAAAGGCTTCCGAGTGAGGCTAATTGATACTCAGACAAAGAACGGCAGAAAGCATAGGAGGGGCATGGACACGCTCAATGAAATCAAGTTCTCGCACCCGACCGTGGTCAGCGCCGTCACCGAAATCTTTGGCAGCGTTGAATACAGGAAGGTGCTGGTTGTGTGGGATGTTGAGGACGAGAGCATAGTTGAACGGGCCAGAAGCCTGTATGACATTGAGATTTGGAAGATGTCTGATATTCTGAGCGAGTTAATCAGGGAAGTGAAAACGCAAGCGTACCGGGACGATGTTTTGAGGACAATCCAGCTTATTTCCAGAAGAGTTGGCAATTCCTAACTTCACTTTTGAATCAGGGGCCTCCCGCCTCCCCCTACACCCTCTAAAAGAAGCAAGCCCGTTTGGAGCAAGAACTCGGTGAGCGGTGGCTGAGAGGCGGGGTTGGCATTGGGCTCTCACCGGTTTTGCTTTTGAGGTTTGGGGAGAGGAGGCCATCGAGAATGAAAGGAACAACCATGCGCGCGACTCTTAACCGAAACACAAAATCAAAAACCACTTATTGCCCAGCTCTTCTTATGAAGAAATACAGTGAGGGAAATGGCAATGTCTAGTACGCTTGCCCGACAAAGAAATCAAGTAAAAGGTGCCTTGTTTGAAGTAATAGTGAACAAGCTTCTTCGCAAAGCAGGTTATGTACGTATCAAACCAGATGACGTGCATGTTAGGAGAAAGGATGGACATGTAAGGGGAAGAGGAACCTGGCATGATATAGACGCTCTTGGTAAATTTGAATACCCGCTTTTCTATATGTATCCGATAAGGCTGCTTGCTGAAGCCAAATGTTATGAAGATGATGTGCAGCTATGGGCTGTCAGAAATTTCGTGGGAGCACTCAAAGACATATCTGAAAACTATTTCGTGGACGACAAGTTGAATCGAGAACAAATGCTTGCTTATCAACGGTACACTGACTGTGGTTCATTCTTTTCCGCTAGCGGTTTCACAATCAGCGCTCAGAAATTCGCGCTTGCCCAAGGTGTTTTCTTGATATCTTACGAGAACAATCCTATTCTCGAAAAAATCATCGACACCATGAAGATTGTCATCAACCATCTTGACGCACCAGCAGCTTCAAAGAATAAGAAAGACTTCATCAGGTGGATCAGCGAAAACCTAGACCTCAACCCTCAAAGTGCATATAGAAGTGTCTTCGTACCACAACAGACCCATGACGATTTTGTGAGAACATTCAATCAATTGAACAATGATCTGAACTCAATCCAGACTTCTGCAATAGCGATGGTAGTCGGGGAGGATCCTGCGGCTCAATATCCAGTCCACATGTTGTCATATCAAAAGATACCGGAGAAAGTGTTCGCAGGCACAGATGATCACACTTTCAAAGTTCACTTTGCAGAAACTGTTAGAGGGCTATCCTTTGACGTTGTGCCAACAGAAGCTGAGAAAGTCAGCTTACTGTTCAGTCTGCCTAAACACATCTATGCACGTTACTTTGCTGAAGGTAAAATGCTCGATTTCAAGATGAAATTCCTCAGACATATTGAACTACCAACAACTATCCAAGGAATCAGAAGAATTCTCAGACTAAATCTTGACCGCGATTGGGTTCGAAGGCAACAACAGGTAACAAGCTAGTTCATGGGATAAGTAATGCTAGGATTTGAGCGCGCGCGGTTAAGGGCACATTAACCTCAGAAAAGTTTGTCCTAGCACTTGCTGGATTTGAACTAGTTTACGCAGAAGCTCCCACGTCTTGCTCTACTTAACCAAAGCACGTGCGTCATTGGGTCTTGACTCTTGCTCCATTATGGCTTTTCGCAGTAGGTCCTTGATTGCTTCGTTGACTCCGCCTGGGTAGCTGGGACGAACTACCTTCTCGCCGAACTCTCTGAGCAGGCCTGCAGGAACATCGTAGATTGTCAAGTCAACAAACATGTCATCATCAAACGTCTTATCGCCGACCTCTTGAAAGCACCCCAACCTCTTCTGACGCATAACCCCCTCTCTCCTTGTTTTCCCTTCGACTAGAACCCTTAAGAAGACAGCGATTCAACGACATTCTAAGGCAGTACAGAGAGTAGAGTTAAAGTGGCGCCTACTATAATGGGTCGAGTTCGTTCAGAAGTGGAGCACGTGACTTTCGAAGTGCATAAGAGGTCATTCTGTAATCTTTTATAGGTTGACTTTCATAGTTTATGTTTGTCATGACAAGCTGGCAATATTATCCAAAATCAGATGCCATACCTGAACACCTGTTCAAGGTGGTCATTATTTTCAAGCAACATAGTGAGGAAATAGACTCCTCAAAACACAAATTGAACAGCAGTGAAGTGCTTGTAGTTTTGAAGGAACCCTTACTGAACATTGGTTTCAAGGTAGAAAAAGGCAACAAGGTTGAAGACAAAATAAAGGTGCCAGTCTTATTCGGACGAAATGGTCAACTTGAGAAGTCTTTTCAAGTGGACGCCTTCAAAGAAGAAACAGGCACAGTCCTTGAAGTAGAAGCTGGGAGAGCTGTGACCAATTATCAGTTTCTCAAGGATTTGTTTGAGGCTTGCATGATGCATGATGTGAATTACTTGGTTATTGCTGTTCGTAAGACCTATAGGGAAAAGGCTGACTTTGAAAAAGTAGTCACTCATTTTGACACACTTTATGCCAGTGGAAGACTTGAACTACCCTTGAAAGGAGTTCTGATCATTGGTTACTAGGAAAGTTGCTCCTTGTGGTTAACCTTCCATGAGTGTCTTCAGCTTGTCAATTTCATTAGCCAAGGCAGGATACAGATAGTCAAGGAGCTGATCTGCTTCCTTATCTGAATAGCCCATGATCTGAAGAAGCAGGGTATCTATTTCTTTTCTAGGAGCAAACTTCGTCTTTAGCTGCTCAAGAATACTTGGAAACTCTGTCTTTCCTATTTTCTCAAATAAGTCCAGTAGATGTTTCTTCTCATTCCTGTTTAAGGATGCTAAGTCAAGAAGCAGGAAGTCGTTCATCATGCCATCATTTATCTCCATCCAAGCTCCTTCCGTTTCTACTCTTTGAAGGTAGACTTGCAACAAGTTAAGTGTGGAATTGAACCAAAGACTCAGAATCCTAGCTTCTTCATCATTGGCTCCCTTCAAACTCCACAGATTCTGCCCAGTTGTTGGTTCTCTTGAATAATAGGCTAGAAAGTGTGTTCCAATAGCTGACAGGTTAAATCGTCTTGACACTAGAAACCTGCCAAACCTGCTTTTGACATACTGTTTCCATTTCCCACAATGTTTCTTGAAGTTTTGCACAGATATTGAAGGCAGAAGCCTTTCTATTCCTTGAAAGGATTCTATCACAACAAAGTCTTGAGACTTTGAGAGGTCAAAAGTGTTCATTCCACTAGCTCTCCTGATTCCATGACATAACTTCTTACTCTCAATCTCAATAACTTCATTAGTAAATCTGTTCTTAGCCAAGATTTTTCTGTTTTCGATCTTTTCTGCAAACCAAAGATCATATGATTTCAAAGCTCTGTTTGGGTTTCTGACGACAAAGGCCTCATAGAATGGAAAGCCAAAAGATCCTCTTGTCTCAACGCCTCTGATGATATCCAACTTTCTTTTTTTGAGGAAATCCTTGAAAGGCAGTAACCTCTTGATGGCATGAGAACACAAACTCACCCATGTCTTTGATATTTTTGGATCAAAAGAAGCAATGTGCATAAACCAATTATCAAGTGTCTCTTTAAGCTCCTCTTGAGTGATTATTGCTGCCATTATTCGTTCACTGTTATATTCAGATTTAAGTGTCTTCATTTCTTCTGCAGTGGAGTGGGCTTCTTCCATGTTTCTTGGCAATGATTTGAGGTTCACAATCTTGCAGTCTTGTGTTTCATGCGTTCCACTAGAATGAAGTTTCTTCAAGATCAGCAGAATCTCTCTGTATTGAGTGGACTCTGAGAATGCTGATCTTTGCCAACTTGTGACGATATACTCTACATCATAGTTATCTGAGATGAATCTTCTGATCTGCTTTGCAGATTTAGCACTGAGAGGTCTTGAAGGATAGACAAGGGCAATTCTGCCTCCTTCTTTTACAAAGCGATCAGCCAGCAAAAGGAAATATCCCCATAGTCCCAATTGGCCACTTAACTGACTCTTGTATTCCCCTAGCCTCTTGAACAATCCATCTTTGTATTCTTTGGGCAGTCTTTCTTGTCTTGTAAAAGGAGGGTTCATTATGACTAGATCCACTTTCTCTAGAGGGATCTCCTCTCCACCAACTCCCTCAAGAGTGACTGCACCTTTCTTGATATGGGCATCTTTTGGAATCACAAACTTGTCCCTGAACATATCCAAAGTTGGCTTTCTGTAAGCAGCTTTTAACTCACTGTAGATTGCTGGAATATTCATGTTAGGTCTCAGTTCAGTTGAGTCCCAAACTGCAACCCTCACCTTCTCAGTTTCATGCAGCAAAGCCTGAAGAGACAGGTGCATCACTGCAAGGTGAGCTGCAAAAGGCATTATGTCAACACCTGTCAGATCATGTTCCAAGAACCTTCTGTGATCTTCCAACGAAATGCCCTTGTCGCCACAGTGGAGCAATTCTCTCTTTCTCCGATACGCAGCAACTAGAAGTGTGCCACTGCCACAGGCTAGATCCATAACTGTGGCATCGGGCTTTTCTATGGCAAGATTCGCAAGTAATTCTGCTGCTTCATTGTTTGTGTAAAAAGCAGCTACAGCCTTCCTTATGTTGAAAGGTATAAGTTCATGGAAGACCTTGCCCAAAACATCATGCCCTATCTTCTCGGGTGCCAGGGCTTTGACCACCACTATTACTTTCTTTATTGTGTCCATTGAAGACTCTGGCAGTTTTGAAGCCACATCAAAGCCAAACACAGAAGTGTAATCTTTCTTCAGAACAGCATCAAAGTATCTGAGCAAGTCAACAGGCTTTCCAATTTTGCCTTCATCTATTGTCTCAAATTGTGGATTGGCTGTAGAAAGAATATGGTAGAAGATGATCTGATTGACCAAAAGATAGGTTGCTGCTTGCCTCATTTCATCAAGAGGATAGTGTCCTTCCTCGTATTGTAGAATGTTTTCAAAGACCGTTTTTCCACCAAAGATTTCCTCAAGGTCTTTGGTCTTTAGACTTCTTGCACTCAGAGCCATTGACTCTACTGCTTCAGTCAGGACTTTGATTGCAAAACCCGTGTCAACCTCAACAGCAAGAGGCTTCAGCACTTGAGAAGCAATCCAATCAGCCACTTCAGAGAGGTTGCCTTCGTATCTTGAGCTAGGTCTGAAGTCTTTGAAGATGGCAGTTGCAACGTATTTCAGCTTGGGATCAACTGCTATTTTTTCTAGCATCTCAACAGTCCAAGGGTGTCTCAGCTCTTCAGGGAAGAGAATTGCAAAGGCACCTTTGGCGTCAGTGTATTTGGAATAATCATAGAGTCTGACAATAGCATCCAGAAGCTTGGCCTCAGCACCAAGTTTAGTCTCAACAACATACTCAGCACCATTTCTAAGAAGCAGATCAGGAACAAGACGACCAATTGGAGTGGTGTAAGACCATTCAGTGGTCACCTTGACAGTTCTCTTCTCCAATTCCTTCGACAAGAAGTTTCTAATAGTCATTTCAGTGGGCATAGAGCTGCTCATAGATACCTATATTGTATGATGCACTGAGCCAAAATATGCTTTTGCCATTGTGACGTGAAGTTGAGCTAGCGGGCGCTATGTTTTCTCTCCATCATCCTGATGTGCTTGTGTTTTGTCTCTCAGGTCCTGCAGTCTCAGCCATGCTGCGTCTCGGAGGAAGTCTTCTTTGGTTACGTAGCCCAGGTCTCTGTTTTCGTTGATGAATTCTTCAATTTCAATGAGCAGCCGCTCGGGCAAGACAACTGAATTGCTCAGTAGGGCATCTAACGCATCATCATACGTCAGCATCTTACCCGTCTCAGCCATAAGAGCCCCAAGAGCTGCCGTCAGCTTCCTATGAACCTCATCCGATATTCTAAGCGTCGGCACTCCAAATCCCCCATAGGACATAATCCAGCTTCTTCAAATAACGCTTATCATAAAAGCCTCTTCAAGAAGCAAAAAAGCAAACCTTATGCTTCTTGTAGTCTTAACGTGAACTTCCTGACGTTCTGCGTCCCGAGATTTTCAGCTGACCAGTCCACTCCTTGAACGTAAACGCTAGTGCTGATGCTCCGCTGAGGAAGATCACTCACGAAAGCCAAAGCTGTTCTTGCAGACGCTTTCTGCTCAAAATAGTTGACTAAGCTGCTTGCCCAGCGCGCGCAATTGTGGCCCACAATTCGACTAGGGCAGAAGTTGTGTCAGCAAATCTGGGGCACCATTGATTTTCTCGTAGTAAGGATGCCTGTCTAGCGGTCTTAGCAAGTCAAGGTAAGCCTTTGGCTTCCATTCACTCCTTTCTTTCGAAAACAGCAAATAACGAATTCCGTTTGAGACCACTAGTTTGTTACAGTATGGAAACTTGATTGAGTATTGTTTTGCCTGCTCCTCAGCTCCCATAAGAGGATAGTCAAGTCTCTTTGATTCAAGTATCATCATGGGACTTGCTCCGTCAGTATAGTTCTTCTCGAAAAGGGCCATGTCAAGATCTCTCCATTCCAGCTTCAATCTCTGCTCTGGCCACCCTAAAGCAAGAATAAGAGGAACAATGAGAAACGTTCTGGTTTCATATTCAGAAACATCGGCCTCTTTCTCACTGTACCAAGCTCCAAGTTTACGAACTCTGTTAAAAGCACCTTTTACGTCCTTCGCTTGACCCGAGCTAAGACCATGCTCAACAAGACATGCGATCAACTTTTCATCGTCTACTGTCTTTGCTTCTGACGGCATTCTTCGAGGCTTAAGAGGTTCATTCTCGGAAATGATGCGGTCGGCTATTTTCTTGACTTCCCACGATGGATCGGATGTCACTGTTCCTCGGGGCAACCTGATCTCAATTTCTTTTTTGGGCTTGTACCAAACCACATAACGTCCGTGTTGGAGACTAAACCCTTCAACATCACTGAATATTTCAGAATGAAAGTAGCTATCCTTCCGTTCGACAACGACCCCTACTGCAATTATGCTCTTAACCCCTTTCTTCAGAACCACGACGTCGCCGGGTTTGATTTCTTCAACGAATCTCTGCACCCTCCTCACATCTGCGTAAGCTTGTCGGTTTTCGAAATAGTTTCCTCGGTGGCCCGGACCGACAAGCATGATCCCAAAATCGAGGAATACTTGCGAATAGTCACGCGCGGGCGTGTCACCGGCGGCCACCGTCCAATATTGCCTTCTGGGTGCGTTCATTTGAGAACACCAAGATGCTTGTGGTGTTCGCGGTCTCAATACTTAATATGACTTTCGACACTTCTATGTCCTTCATCGTGAAGCGCGCGCGGGCGGAAAGCAATGACATTTTACGCTTGGCGTCCAGCAGAAGAAATCGAAAATCAAAAGCCAACTAGATTTATAACTCTGCTAGCGAACACTGCAACTAGAAACAAGAATGACAGACAAGACAAATATCAGAAAGCCGAACAAAAAAGCACGAGAATTAGGCGACGACATAGTCAAGCTTGCCTCGTGGGGTATGCTTTCCCAAGTCGAAATCGGCGCCTACATGGATAGACTAAGGTTTTGGCTCTCCTTGTTTATAGCGACTGTAATACTCACCATGATTATTCTGTTCCAAATTCCAAATGCTGGAGATCTAAGAGGCCAAGTGAGTCTCATTGTGGGCTTCGCAGGCATCACTATTTCTCTTCTAGGTATACTCAATGGAATAGAGACACTTTTTCTCAAAGAACGTTACGAACGAAAGGTTATCATATACCCCTGCAGCTACAAGATCGAAAATGAAAGAGTTGTTGCAACTGCGATAAACATCGGAGATCCATTGGTCATCAGACGTCTCGACTTGGTTGTCGGATGGGTAGAGGTCCATAGACCTATATCAAATGTCCTAGGAAGAGGAGTTTTCACTTTTGTAGTTTCAGGGTACGTTCCCCTATCGGCAGGGTGCATGCCAATGAACAAAGGATCGATATGGCGTATTAGCGAAGACCTCGTAAGAAAAGGCTTGATACACATTGATTCATGGTTAACTAAGGAGTATTCAGCGCATGTCAAAGAGACAAAATCCGAAGTCTATCTCGTGATGACTGACAGATTTGTTGAATACCGAACGGCAGACAAGAAGGGAACTGTAGGCGAGCAACGTAAACCAATTCGTGGCTTGATCTCATTGGTTTCGCTTGGCGAATACTGCGATCTTCTAGACAAGGCACAGGCCGGAGAAGATCTCACCATGTTTGAAATGGAAATGGAATTCAAAGGAGATTTGAAAGGTGGAGAACCGGTACCAGGAAGAATGATTACATACACGCCTCCGATTGCCGCTACAGACGAAGAGTATCGGGTAGAGCAAATGCGAATACTGGACAGAATCACTGAGAAGCTCGATTCAATCGAGAAAAAACTTAATGAGAAAAGCAAGAAATCCGAATCGAGGAGAAGGCCGAGTTAAGCCGATGCGATTGACCGATATCAGATATCAAGCGTAGATCGGACGCAAGAACCCTGTCAATTAGCGCGCGCGCTATTCCAGAAATTTCGGCTGTGTTCTTTTCGCTTTGCTCTTACGCGCTTGTGTTTTGTCTTTCAGGTCTTGCAGTCTCTGTCGTGCTGCGTCTCGGAGGAAGTCTTCTTTGGTTACGTAACCCAGATCTCTGTTTTCTCCGATGAATTCTTCAATTTCAATGAGCAGATGCTTGGGCAGGATGATTGACTTGTTCAGTATGGCCTCTAATGCATCATCATAAGTCTGCATTTTACCCGTCTCCGCCATATGACCTTGAAGAACCACCGTCAACCTAGTGCTCTAAATATGAGTCATTTTGTGGTAATCATTGATTCCCTTTTCTCAGCGATTCTTGAGCTGATGAAGCTGATGTCGCTCAGTATCTTTCCTGTTTTTTCCTCAGTCATCAGGTCTCGTAGCATTGCTTGGATTTCCTCACCGTAATTCCAAAGCGAGCTCAAGAATAGGAGTCAAGCGGCAATCTACTTTTCACATTTAAAGAAAAGTCTACTTGTTGACATATTATGAAACTCATAAATATGGTCCGCGCAAACTTCTTTTTTGATATGTCAGTGAGGTCGAGATATTGAGCAAAAACGGAGATGAAAAAGTCAATCAGTTGAGAAAAGTGAACAGTTGCAGGTTTTTAAGGTGTGAGGACATGGAAGAAGAAGAGGAATGGGATAAAGACGAAGAAGAATGGGATGATTACGTCGAAGTTTTCGAGGGGGGTTCGAAAAAGTATTGCGCCGTTGCAACCAGAGCGATTTGCAGTGCTATCATAAGGGAGAAACCTTTAGGTTTTTCGACTCGACCGAACTTCGAGACTATGTTACGACTGCATCGTTTTTCCCGAAGGTTCGACTCTCGAATTTCGAAGGAGCAACATTATTTTCGAACCTCTAATGTTAATGGTGAATAGAATGGTAGATAAGAAGCCTCTCTTACGAAAGTTTGATTATAGCGCGAAAACTGGAAAACCTTACGACCACAAGAGTCACCAAGAGAAGATAAGAGAACATCGACAAGAAGTTATTGCGACACTTCAAGCATTAAAGGAAGAGAATGTTGGAAAAGATATTACAATCTTCGAAGTTCGGCCTGTTCCAGACATCTTAATGGTCGATTGGGAACAAAAGAAGATCATTGCTACAGAAGTCTCCAAGTTTTCTCAACATTCTGAAAAAACAAGAAAATATGAAGGGACTGAATGGCCTCGAATCTTGCTAATTAAAGCGGAAAAAGGGAAGGGAAGAGTATATGCATATTTGCGGTATCGTAGAATCTCAAGAACATCCTGACCAAATCAACATAAATCTAGTTCGAAAAGAGGTAAGAAAGTACGTTAAGTAAAGAAGCAAAAGAAGCGAAGATGTGGGAGAATGTTTTCAAGAAAAGTTCTTGGAAGAAAAAGAAAGAACGTAAAGCCGATAAGATTGCATTTACAGCAATAATGATGCAAGTTCTACGCGCAGGCTGCGCTCAGCCCAAATGGTTTAGTATCGACGAAATCCATCTAAACTGCTCTGCATGGACGCACAGAAAGTGTAATGTGAATGTTACGAGGGACGTTCTTAGAGACTTAGGGTTCACGCAGAGAAAACGAAGAAGTAACCGATTATACGTTTACATAAACTTAGAGAAGCCACAAGAGAAAGCTCCAGAAGAGATTAAGCGCCCACGGTTACTACCAAGAGACACAATTCAAAATTTCGCAAGGGCGTGCATAGAAACTAGACGAGGCAACATAATCTTAAAAGTTGAAGTATATGCTGCTCTAATTGATTATTGCCGTAAGATACATTTACCTGTACCCTGCAGGAAGAATTCGCTTACGATACAGCTTCCTAAGTATATCTCGAATCTTAAATCAGGAAGGAAAATCATTAATGGCAAAAGAGTTGGATTCTGGCGCGACATAGCATTAAGACCACCTGACTAAACTACCAAGAGTACTCGTAGTCAGTCAAACTCCTTACTGTTATATATTTACTAGAAAATTCCACAAAAGCTGTGACAGTAGTATGATTGCTGTTGTATTAGGTCTCCTAGTAGGTTTAGTCAGGCCAGCCCTTTGTAAAAATCGCGGACACCATTGGAGGAACAGGATGCGGGAGAAAGATAGGTGTTTTTCCGGAGGAAGAAAAAGACCTAGGGTCGTTGCGTCGGGAAGAAATCCGATAGAATGGCGGGAGGAAGACAGTTCGATCCAGACTGGTCAGGTCTCATCCTGATACTTTGGAGAAAAGTCTTTGGCGACTGCACATTTACCGAAACTGCGCGTTCATTTAGTTCTGTTGCGTTAACAGGTTCGAAAGAGTTCCCAGATTGGACGGTTGCACAGTTTCTCTAGGATACAACCTCAGAGAGGCTGAATTAATATAATAGGATAATAGGAAAATTGAGAACATGAGCGTCGGAAGACCCAAGGGAAAGAAGTTCTTCCCTGTTTCGATAACTTTTACCCAGGCGCAGATTGATTATCTAGCGAAGCAGCCGAATGCCAGCGAGTTAATCCGCAAAATCCTAGATGACTTGATAAGTGCAGGTATCGGCGTTAATGTCGGTGTTATCTCGCTGAAAATCCAATTAGAGAAACTTGAGGAAGAATCTGTTACAGTACATCAGGAACGATCTAAGTTTCTTTGGGAGAAAGAAGCTTGCTGGAAGCAGCATCTTGGAGATGATGGTAATAAGTATCTAGACTGGGAAGACTCAGGAAGAAGCATCCCAAAACCATTAGAAAATGAGGATGCACAAGTCGCTTTTCGGATCCTGAGAGGTTATGACAGCCAAATAAAATCATTAGAGGATCAGATCAACGAGATCAAGAAGAAGATTTTGGAGAGTTAATTTCGATATTATCCTGTTATATTAATTGAGAGTCTCTAAGGCTGTGTCCAGGAGAAACTACGTGCGCGTGAGAATGAAGCCACTTTTCATATACAGAATCCAAATCAGTAAGTGGCAAGCCAAGGCTTTGAGAAAGCCCTGAGTCCTGTGGTCCCACAATTAATTCTGCAATCCTTTCACGGCCTTCCATTCTTGCTACGCCTCGGTGCAAAAAAAAAGTCTCTAAGTTACCGTTGGATTATGACTTGCCCGTTCGCTAAGTTGTGGGTAATCTTCCATCCGGTCTTAAGGTATTCCAGAAGTTCCGTCTCAGCTATCTGCTTAAAGTTTTCTTCGCTGTCGCAATGCTTGTCGTCGCTGCATTTTTCTGGCTCATCCGCTTCCATTTCCTTCGGAACTTTTATGTGTCTCTTCTCGCGCATGAGTCCGTACTGCCTCTTTAACGCCTTCTGTTCCTCTTCCATCTGTGCTAACCTTTCTTGGACTTCCTTCGGCACTTGTGGTCTTTCCGTCGTAAACTCTAGTAGCGGGATAGCTTCTCGAAACTTTTCTCTGAGTTGGTCTATTGCTGGTTGCGAGTAGGGCGCTTCTTCTCCCCTGACCTTACGGCCGCGTATCTTCCTTGCCCAGTTGCTTGAGATTCCTATTTGCTCCAAGTTCGTGTTGATCCATCTACGGGCATCGTGCCAAGAGAAGTCAACGCGTGCGTTATTACTTAGGACGGTGATAATGTTGCCGAAGGCTTCGTAAGTCACTGGCTCGAATGGTTTGCACGTCTGTCGCCAAATATGGTCTTGCGGGGCAAGTTTTCTTCCAAGTTTCTGCTCGATCCATTCCTTATAGTTTATGAGTTCTCTTTTAGCCTCAGGGGTCAAGAAAGTTATTTGGCGGACTCCCTTATACTTACCACGTCCGTGGCCTTTAAGCATCTCCGATCCAATGTTTATGCAAGGAAGGTCCTTGTTTTCCCAATTCTGTTCGAGGTTTGCCCAAGTAAGCATACTCAGAGTTTCTTTCGCGATTCCTGTCGATGTCGCAAAAGGGATTAGTGCGCGATCTCTCGGATTCAAGGCTCGATTAAAAAGCCTTCGTAGAATTTCTTTGCTGAGAGGATTGTAGGCTTTCACTTTTTCCAGAGTTACGACGCCTGAGGCTCTTGCGAGGTCGCGGTAACTATGTTTAAAGAAACTTTTGACGGAGATCGCTGAGTTGTATTTTTGGCTATTCGTAAACCCAGATATATCTTGTCCGCAAAAATCATCGAGCAGTTTTTCAACTATATTTGGCGGTGGACTGACTGACGAGTCTTTCTCCTTTAATGCTAAAAGTTCTGGCGGTGTCTTCTGCGCCCACTGACAGAATCTATAAAAGTAGTAAGCTGCCTGCTTCTTCCTCTGCAAAAAAGTTAGCCACCGGATGACTTCTGGATATTGGTTCGCCCAGAGTTCTATTACGTTTCTAACGACTATTTTCTCTGCGCTCGTCTTTCTCACCGAGAGAACCTTAAGCATCCCCTTATTTAAGTGTCTGGTTTTAGAATGCTACTTTAATAAAAGTATGCGTGTACTCCGCTAGGCTTTAGCGCGCGCGCTTAGGCTAGGCTGTGGACGACAAAAAGTTAAGTCATGCTTGGCCTTTCTTCGAGCTGCCGCGCGCGCCCTATGGAAAACAGGCAAAACCACGTATTATACTATATAGACGGTTTCATCAATTTTCCATAGGACTGCTCAATGATCAATGCAGCTGCAGAGAGCCGGGTTGCTTCGCCACAGAGGGCTGACTCGTGTTCCTATTGACTGTGCGCTCGAATGACTTACTCCCTTCTCTACCTTAGGTTTGACTTCGAAGATCTCTTAGGCTTCATCTCTGAATTGCGTAGTTTCCTGATTCGTGTGGGTAGTAGTCTAGAGTGCTGTTGTACTCTTGGTCTGGTCCGACTTCTTTCATCGTGTTGTCTACTGCTTGCCGTATCGTCTGACTTTCGGTGACTAAATGTTGCAGAAGCTGCGCCGTTGCTTCGTCTGTGTGGCTGGCTGAGACTGAACCGTTCCAGCTTATGTAGGCTTTGGCTCCCTTTTCTGCGAACGCTTCTGCCATGTCGGTGTGAGTTAACCCGTTGCATCCCATCATGATTATCACGGAATTCTGGAATCTTCCGTTTAGACATTTCACTACGAAGTTGGGGTTAACTGCAAAGTAGTCTTCTTCTTTACCTCCAACAACGTAGTGGGCCTCTCCAAGCTCGTCAGCCAGCTGTTCATAAACGTGGCTGTTTTGGCTGTAGGGTTCGGAAGTGAAGAAAGCTACGGGAGGTGAGCCATCTTCCCTTATGCATGAGTGGACCCTTAAGATTATTATGTTATAAGCATGGGTTAGTAGGTTTCTGTAGAAGTCAACTGTAACTCTTACGCCTGAATAATAGTCTACACAGTAGTTCGCCTGTTCTAGTATGTCCGTCGCTGTCTGGATGAAGGTTTGGTTTGGAAGTGTGAGACTTAGCTGGTCGACTATGGCAGCTTTGAGTTTAAGGTTTAGGTTTTCCGCCTTGGATTGTTGAGTTGGTTCGGTGAAGCTGAGGTCAGGGGAGGGGCTTAGAATTGTGTAGCCGAAGTAGGCAGATAAGGCAACGCTGAGCAGGATGATAGTTAAGAATATGGCTACTGCTATCCGTCTCTCCTTTTCTTTTTCCGATCTGATTTGAGCCTTGGTTCCAAGACGTTTCTCTTTAGTCTTCATGTGTGAGACCTTTAATCTTTAATATGTAAAGAAAAAGGGGGGAAATGAAGGTGCAGAGTGGAGTGGAATCGTGTTCATTGCTTCTCTTTTCTACGCCTAACATGCTTGATGTAGATGACTGTTGCAGATGTTGAGACTAGGATTGTTGAGGCCAAACCAATGTAGGGAGCAAACAAAGCAAGTCTATCCACGGGAATTAGTATACCGCCGACCGCCTCAGTTACTTGCATGTGGGGATCATTCGTTGCAATTAAAGCACCTGTGATATCTAAGACGTCTACTGTATACTTCCAAATCCCTGCTCTGTTATCAACAATACCAGTTGCAATAATATCGCCATCCTGGTACGGTCTCGCAGAGTTAAATACTACATCTCCTTGTCCTCCCCAAGGGTTTACAGGCATGCCGTCTTGCCAAATTGTTATTCTGACCTCATAAGCTGCTGGGTAGTTCACTTTTATTGAGGGGTCAAGGAACCAGGCTACATAGTCCCTGTTCATGATACAGTAGACAGTGGAAGGATCTACGAGGGGAAAGAAGGAGGACCCTACTGCATAGACCCTAACACGCTTCTCATAGGCATATACTGTTGCAATGTTGAACGCACCCCCAAGCAATAATGCTAACATCAAGAATGCAAGTGCATCCGACCTCATTCATATTCTTCCTTTCTCTTTCTTATGGTTCGAAGGAGGGTTCAACCACTTGGATAATTCTATTCATCGGCTTCTTAGATGCTCTCTGCAGACGCCAATCACTGCCTTGAAAGTTGACCTCTCCCCCAACCCGTTGGTTACATCTATGGGACTATTTATGATTTATGAAAAAATGTTTCATGCACCTTCAGATCGAACAATCAGGAGCCAGGCCAGAATGACTCCATTGAGAACACACTGAGGTAAATCGGCTGGTTCTGTTCATGACAACAAAAGCGCGCCTGTGTGAAAGTGGCCAATATGCTTTGCTCGTCCCCCCTCCCTACCCTACGCGCGCGTATGCGTGCTCTCCGTTAGCGTCTGCTTACAAATAATCGTCTTTCTCAGGGAAATTGGCAGGGCATCCCTTCACCGTCAGGAGTCATAGACGTGTGAACAATATTTATGGATTATGTCTTCACGCTCCAAGCATGCCTTTTATACAGCAGCAAGAGCACAATCAATCTCGGTGGAGCCTAGTGAATGTCAAGAACCTGATAAGGGCTTTACCAAAAGCCGAGCAACACGTGCACATCGTCGGCTCAATCAGACCGGATACACTGCTGTGGGTTGCAGAAGAAGGCGGAATCAAGAAGCCATTTGAAACGGCGGGGGACGCTCGCCGCTTCTTTCAATACCGAGATTTTCCGCACTTCATTTCCACATACTGCATGGTAGTGGATTGCATCACAAAAGAGGATCAATTCGAGCGGATCACTTACGAGCTGCTTGAGCACGACGCGCGTTGTAACGTTCGCTACGTTGAGGCAAGCTTCTCTGCTCCCGATCACGTTAGGAGAGGTCTTGATTATGGTCTAATGCTTAACGCCATCAACAGCGGTGCAAATCATGCGCGCAGTGACTTCGGCATCGAGTGCAATCTCAGAGTTGATTTGGTCAGGAACTACGGAGCCGATGATGCGATGGAAACCCTCAATTGGATAAAGAACAAACGTGATAATGTCGTCTCCGTCGATCTGGGAGGCAGCGAAGAACGATTTCCTCCAAGACCCTTCGAGCCTGTTTACCGTAGAGCCAAGGAAATGAGCCTCCACATGGTTGCTCATGCAGGAGAGGCTGCTGGACCTGAGAGTATTTGGGACGCAGTGAAATATCTGAATGTCGAGCATATTGGCCACGGGGTTGCGGCAAGCCTTGACCCCAAGCTGATGAGTTATCTTGAAGACCATGAGATTACTATCGAGGCGTGCCCCGTCAGCAACCTGAGAACAGGGGCAGTCTCGTCCCTGCAGAGACATCCGATAAGAACCTTTTTCGAAAGAGGTCTTTCCGTGACAGTAAGCACCGACGATCCCTCCATGTTCGGCACCGACATGAACAACGAGTACCTGCAACTCCATAAAAACCTGAAATTCACGATCCCCGAGCTCTTCAGATTGAGCCTCAGCGCGGTCGACTCCTCTTTCCTTCCCAAGGAAAATCGGTTCAACATGCACGAATCCTTCATAGAAGAATATCAACACTTGACGGGAACACGCTTTGAGTTCTAGACCAAGCCGACATCACATGAAAACGCTGTTCTATCTAATCATAGAAAAACATGTCAAAAAACACGGCAACAAAGTCCTTCAACTTCCTACGAAACTGTCATCTCCCATAACCTGCGGGCTTTAGCGGGCGTTTTTCTCTGTACAACCTCTTGAACTGGTCTTCGAGGATGCTCATCATAACGAAGTCGCTGAATTCGTTATCGCAGTAGTAACCATCTTTCTGAACGCCCTCCTTCTTGAAACCAAGGCTTTTCCAGAACCTTATAGCTCTGTCATTGAAACCAACGACTCCTATCGAGACCCTGTGGAATTTCAACTGTTCGAAGGCATATTTGAGCAGAAGACGGCCTGCTTCGGTTCCATAGCCTTTTCCCCACGTATTCTTCTCTCCGATGATGATGCTCATGTCCGTGCATCGCCAAGGCCTGAACATCCGTAGCAACCCAACCTCTCCTATCACTCGATTTCCTCTTTTCAGGACAACTGCAAACCACACACGATCCTTATCAGCGCGCAAATGTTTGTAAAATTCTTCAGCCTCCTGACGACTCATAGGTGCTATTTCGCCCGTCAACCTTCTGATTTTAGAATCATTGGACCATTTCTGAACATAGCTCAAATCATCTTCGCTGAATGGCCTAAGGAAAACCCTTCTGCCGACAAGAAACTCCTGTTCTGACACGTTTTTTCTGACGGGCATGTTTTCACAGATCACACTTCTGACATTTTCCTTCGTAAAAAGCCGAATAAATCAGCACGGATCGGGACTCGCGCGAATCGTGAATGCTGAGAGGTCTACTCTTGGCATTTGAAAATATGACAAGAGATACCAGCAACCACACAGCAACGACGAGCACTACTATCGCCAATGCGCCCCCTCCAAGTTCTGGACGCGAAATTGTGGCAGCAACGACGATAACAAGGAACACTATCGCAAAGAAAGCAAATGCTGCTGCTGTAAGATATCTTGTGCTATTCCGACTTTTGTAGCACTCTGAACAGAGATAGAATCTCCCATCTCTGCCGTCGAAAATGTAGAGGCAACGGTCGCAATAACTCTTTTCACAGTCATTGCAGATGCCGGTTGCTAAGATGCCAGGATGGTTGGGGCATTGTTGAACCCCTCCTCCTAAGTGAGGTGGAACAAGAACAGTGGCTCCGCAGTAGCCGCATTTTACCTGAATGACACCCGCGGGAATGAGCGCCCGGTATGGCGCTCCGCAGAAGGGGCAGGTGAAAGCTTCCTCCACGCTGTTTGTGTATACGCTAGGAGACGTTTGCGAGTTTTTCTCTTCCTCTTTTTCCTCCGATGTTTGGTCGAGAAATGTGCAGCCTATTTCACATAATCCTCTATTATCGCAAAGATAACAACAGAGATCCTTTGGTTTACCTGAGCACTGTTGACTCCTGGCAGCTTGCCCCTCGACTTGGGCTACAGCAGTGCATGACCTACGATCCGCCGCTAGATACTCGCATTGCATGTCCTTCTTTCCAGACATATGCACTCCACCTCGCAAGTGCCAAACTCATTCTTCCATCGCAGCCCTATGCCTCGTGCGCCTGCACCTATGTAACAACTATCATGGTCTACACTTAAGAAGGATTTGAAAATGATGTTGTCTAACAAGCCAACAAAAGCACGTGCTGATCCACCAAGATTTCCAACGAAAATGCTAGTTATTAGTCTGGCGCGCTGAAGCTTAACCACGTAACGTTAAAATCGCACAAGATTTAATACATCTTTCATAATTTGTATAGGAAGCCAAACCGCACAGGCGGCATTTGCTTGACTGATGAAAACAAGAATGAGATGGTTGTAACGCCTTGGGAAGTCAGAGGCAAGGTTGACTACGAGCGTTTGATACGCGAGTTCGGGACGCAGCCCTTAACCAATGAGCTACTGAAAAGAATAACGAAGCAAACAGGAGAACCTCACCTGCAGCTGCGGCGAGGACTTTTCTTTTCCCATCGCGATCTAGATGCCGTGCTTGATTTGAACGAAAAAGGAACAAAATTCGTTTTGTATACTGGCAGAGGCCCCTCAGGACCAGTTCACATTGGCCATCTTGTCCCATGGATTTTCACGAAGCACCTGCAAGACAAGTTTGACACCAGGCTTTATTTTCAGATGACTGACGATGAAAAATTCGTAGTAGACGACGAAACCGAGCTTGCAGACATGACGAAATTCGGCTACGAAAACGCTCTGGACCTGATCGCCTTGGGCTTCAAGCCCGAAAACACCTTCATAATATTCGATGTTCAAGACATCGACTTGCTATATGACATTGCATTGGAAGTTGCAAAACGCATCACCTACTCAACTGCCAGAGCAACTTTCGGCTTTCAAGACAGCACAAATCTCGGCTGGATATTCTGGCCAGCAATCCAAGCTGTACCATGCTTCTTACACAAGAAACTAACAGGAGAAAACGTTCCAGCACTGATCCCAGCCGCAATAGACCAAGACCCATTCTGGCGAATCACCCGCGACATAGCCCAGAAACTCGGCTACTATAAGCCAGCCCAAATCCACTGTCGCTTCCTGCCTGGACTTGGAGAGGGCGGAAAGATGAGTGCTTCCGAACCTGAGACAGCCATATTCACCATAGACCCGCCTGAGGTCGTGAAAAGAAAAGTGTGGAATGCTTTCACAGGCGGAAAAGGGACAGCAGCGGAGCAAAAGAAAACTGGCGCGGACCCCGATGTCTGTTCAATTTTCCAATACTTCCTCTACCTGTTCGAGGAAGACGATAAGAAGCTGGCTGATAGGGAAAGGCAATGCAAATCTGGCGAAATACTGTGTGGTGAATGCAAGAAGGACTTGACGGAGAGAATCAACAAGTTTCTTGCTGAGCACCGGAAAAAACGAGAAAAAGCAAGAAGTGTCGTGGAAAAATTCCACATCAAACGGTAAAACGGCGATCGTTACATGCCTGAAAAAGTAAGGGTTAGCGACTCTTCGCCTCTCAGGCTTCTTCACCCCATGCATACAGTGCTTGTTTCTTCTATTGGAAGAAGAGGCAAACCAAACATCATAACCTTGGCATGGGCCATGCCTACGTCTATCAATCCATCCTTGCTGGCCATAAGTGTCAGTCCCAGAAGATACTCGTATTCTCTTATCGAGAAAACCAAAGAGTTTGTGGTGAACATCCCAACAATGGACATTCTGAAGGAAACCTACTTCTGCGGTGTGGTAAGTGGGAGGGAACATGACAAATTCAAGGAAACTGGTCTTACAGCGTTGCCAGCCAGAAAAGTCAGGCCTCCAATCATAAAGGAATGCGTCGCACACCTAGAATGCAAACTGCACAGCCAATTCCAAACAGGAGATCACACAATCTTCATCGGAGAGGTAATCGAAGCATACGCAAACAAAGGAGCCTTCACAAAAAAATACAACATAAAAAAAGCGAAGATGATCATGCACTTGGGTGGAAACGAATTCGCAACCCTTGAACCCAAGGTTTCCAAGCTCAAGCGACCCCAAGACGCACACGCCTAGATCATGCTGCTCAGCAGATCATTTGCCTTTAACCTTTTTAAACCATAACCTTGTTAGCCGTAGTAAGAATACAGTGTGACTTCAATGAGCGGATATGACAAGGAGGCCCTTCAGAAATTTGAACGCGCTGGTCGAATTCTGCGCGAGACACGTGAAGAAATGAGACGTTATGTCCGCGAAGGCATGCTGATAATTGATGTCTGCGAAAAGGCGGAGAACCTCATAAGGAAAAAAGGTGGAAAACCAGCATTTCCCTGCAATGTCTCGATAAACGAGATAGCCGCCCACTACACGTCTCCACCGAACGACAGCATGAGAATCCCTGAAAAATCCATTGTCAAAGTCGACATTGGCTCCCATGTTGACGGATATGTGGCTGACACTGCAGTAACAATATGCTTCGACCCCGAATACGAAAGCCTCACCGAGACAGCTGAAACGGCACTGGGAAAAGCTGTGGAAAACATCGGACCCGGAATATCCACTTCAAAGCTTGGAACAATCATTGAGAACACGATAAGGTCTCGTGGCTAC
>Ga0315277_10002377_pt1 | contig 26310 bp, 10 predicted proteins | sample YL17G05_15_MG_FD_203695 | JGI IMG/M metagenome (GOLD analysis project Ga0315277, IMG submission 203695) | Sediment microbial communities from Yellowstone Lake, YNP, Wyoming, USA - YL17G05_15 | ecosystem: Environmental > Aquatic > Freshwater > Lake > Sediment | place: USA: Wyoming | collected... | reverse complement strand
ATATGCTAAACGTCCGAATCGGGCAATTGACGTTTGGGGACTTTCACCCCACAAGATCAGCGGCCTTACCGGCTGCTCATAAAGCTGAGGAACCTGACTGCCTGTTCCGTCGGAATCCACCCTCCATCATAATTACGACACAGTCTCTCGAGGAAGAGGGAGAAGAGTTGATTTCCGTGTCTATTTGGGGAAGATAAAAGAGATCAACTCCGCAGGTGGTGGACTCCATCCACCACGTAATAGGTGAGGAGGGTCGTCAGTTCGACCAATATCCGTTCCTCTTCTTCGGGGAGGTATTCCAACGATTCGTTTTTACAGATGGCCTCCCATCGACGAAGACTCTTCCGGACGGTGTGCTTATTCGATCCTGAAATCCAAAGGCTGACCTGTTCTGTCAGAAGCCTCGCATATTTTCGAATCAATTTCCATGCGGGCAGGAGCTTGCTATGCCCATTGGGCGGTTTGATGAAGAGTTCATTCATATCTTTAAGATATTCCTGAAGCTCCTGATCCAGCATTTCTCCATCTAAACCCCACCACTCCGATACGGTTTCTTCAACCATCGAATAAGCCCCGTCATGTTTCTTTCTCCCATTCGATGGTTCCTTTCGGGCAATCTCCTCCATCAAGCGATCCACATAGGACAATTTCTCTAACGCATTGGGCCAGTTTCGATATTTTACTTCCCAATGGGACCGGGGATCGAGCCAAATAGCAAAGGTCTCCGCCCAATCCTCATCCGGGTGCTTCTGGGCGTAGTGAGGATCACCTAAGTAGTGGAGGTGTCGGACATAACTCTTCGACCAGGGGTTGACCCTGTAGAGATATCCATCCCGATATTTTTTATTAAAATCTCCAAAAGTTTCCTTCCAATCCTTTTGCTGCCAAAGTTTGTATTCATAATTGATGGCATGGCCAGTTTCATGACGCAGGATCTTCATCATCTCTTCTTTCCTTGTTTCATCTCCTTCCAGGTCTTTCAACTCAGGAGTGGCTAAATAGAATGGGATACTGATCGAAATCTTTTTATTCACACAACCCCACTCATTCCCAAAGTAGAAATCTGGCCATAAGAGGATTCGTTTCTCCCTTAATTCTTTTTTCAGCCTTTTGAAATAGGGCTCCATGTTTTTATCAACATCCAGTTCTAAATCACAAATCCTGGTTGTCAAAAATTTTTGATACTCGATCTCGTCCATATCTTTCCGCCTCCGATGAAATTGTCGGCGTTATCTACAGATCAGCTGCTTAATTGGAAGGGTACAAGTGCCCCTGGGCTCAAGCGGTCAAGTGATGCAAATTAAGCAAGGCAAGGAATCAAAAATTTTCAAAGAAATATTAATTTCCTGTAAATGTATTATGAAAATAATTAAATCCTTAAAAAGCAAACACTTGATAAGGCAAACCCCCTGCCCGGTGGCAGGCCCGGATCCTTGAACCCTTTTTGCAACTCTGATGATTAGGATACGCCTCAATACTAATATAATATCCCCGTCCTCCCAGGTCAAAACATTTTTTTTCACAAGGAAATAGCATGTAATATCAATAAGTTATTCACTATATCCTCAAGCTACTCTACCCTTTCGGAGGCAGCTACCCCCCCTATTCCACTTACGAGTGGGAGGATATAGTCGCCAAGAGACCGGCCTGTTAAAATAAGAATTTTTATTGTAATATTATCCTTAGAACAAAATTCTAAATCCCAAATCCTAAATTCTAAACAAATACCCAATAACCTAAATCAAAAACTCTAATTTTTTGTGGTTTGGAAATTGGGATTTTGGATTTGTTTAGATTCGTACATGATTTAAGTCTGAGAATTTATCTCTAACATTTTCATTTGGCTTGTCCTGGATTCCTGCTTTCGCAGGAATGACAAGGCAACCAACATGGTGTCATTCCCGTGAAACTTGTCCTCGACCTGATCGGGGAACGGGAATCCAGAATAGAAAAATTTAAAATATCTTTGGTTAGGATTTAGATATTGGGATTTAGGATTTTTGTCCGGGCTACATCCACAGAAATATAGTAAAGAGCAAAATATTAGATTTGGATTGAGAAGAAATGGATGCTTATATTTCGGGCGTGGGCATGACGAAATTTGGGAGATTGAAGGATTCCCTCGAAAAATTGATGTCCCAGGCCGCCTCATTAGCCCTGAAGGATGCTCAGTTGGAACGAGTGGATGCAATCTACATCGGAGTGATGAATGTCGAGGAATTTGTTGGAGACTCAAATTTTGCAGCAATTTTAGCCGATACACTTGGCCTAACTGGTATTCCTTCCACTCGAGTGGAAACTGCCTCCTCCACAGGCGCAGGTGCCTTTGAGACGGCATTCTATCCGGTGGCCTCGGGGCATATGAAAAATGTCCTCGTCCTTGCCGGAGAGAAGATGACCCATCTCCCTACGGCTAAAACGACACGGATCCTCTCAGAAGTGATCGATCGATCCGAGCGAAGGTATGGAGCGACCATGCCTGCCCTGGCCGCCATGATTGCACAGAAATATGCACAAGAATACAATCTCTCAATCACGAGGCTGGGGGACATCCTTGCCCAGGTGGCGATCAAAAACCACTCTAATGGTTCCCTCAATCCCTATGCCCAATTTAGAAAAACCATCACTAAAGAAGATTATTTGAAGAGTCAGATGGTCTCTTATCCATTACGCCTCTATGATTGTGCTCCGATTACAGATGGTGCATCGGCCATCGTCCTCACTTCCAAACCGACTCCTGTCAAGGTTTCTGGCATCGGTCATGCCACTGACACCTCCGCAGTCAGTCATCGGGCATCCCTTACCTCCTTCAACTCAACAAAAGAGGCCGCTTTAAAGGCTTACTCGATGGCCCAAGTTAACCCTTCCGATATCCAATTTGCAGAGGTCCATGATGCCTTCACCCTTTTTGAAATCATTGGAACAGAAGATTTAGGTCTTTTCCCGCCCGGACAGGGATGGAAAGCTCTGGAAGAAGGGAAGACCCAGCTTCGAGGAAGGCTTCCGATCAATCCATCAGGAGGTTTGAAGTCAAGGGGACATCCGGTAGGCGCCTCTGGCCTCGCTCAACTGGTGGAGATCGTCTATCAACTTAGAGGTGACGCAGGAGGAGGGAGACAGTTGGGGAGGGCGGAGATTGGATTGGCCCAAAGCATCGGAGGCTTGGGGAATAATAATTTGGTCACTATTTTGGAACGGAGTGATCGAAAAAGGGTAGTAAAGGAAGTCTGGAGTCTCGATTATCATCCAGAGATAAATGTTTCAAAGAAAGTTATCACCCCTCCACTCACAGGAGGGGTAGGAGTTCTGGAAACATTCACCACACTCTATGCCCCACCCGAAGGGTTCCGCTCGCCCCTCACTCTCGGTTTCGTTAAAACCAAAAGTGGAGAAACGGTAATGGCTTGTAACCCGGATTACCGCTCCCCGAAAAAATTAAAGATCGGCAAAAAAGTCCTTTTGAAAACGAGGGAAGGCCTCTATGTCTTCGAAAAATTCACTCTTTGGAATCGTCTCAAACACAGGATCAAGGGCCCCCCAAGAGCAGAGGTGCCAGGCCTTGAAAGATGAATCAAGCTTTCTCACAAGCTTCGACAATTGCTTGTCTGAAACGATCTCTTCTTTCGCCCGTGAAGCTGCTTTGCTTATTCCACTACCCTCAATCCCACCAAACCTCTCCCCAATCTCCTTATTGCTAAGCCCCGTGTAACGCTGCGCCATATAAAGGGCAATCTTCCGAGCCCTCTTCACCTATCTGTCATCTTTCAAGGCCTAACACTTTATTTCTTTTCCACAGCTACCGAGCTGTATTCCCTTATCTGAAAGCCGCCCGTTATTTAAATGGTATGTGTCCCCATTTTAATTCTTACCATTGACGGTCCAGCTGGCCAGAACGGAGGAGAGACCTAAACTTTTCCAGTTGGAATAAAGCATCATCCTTAGATAAGGCACCTATCCATACACTGTATACAACACGTTCTATTTCATGCACATTTCCGCCAGGTTCCACCTGGGCCCTCATTTTCATTTCTTCAAGCACTTTTTGGGATTTCCTTTTTACTTCCTCAAAATCTCTTGAAACCTTGAAAATAGCTTCCACTGCTTCTTCTTTTGTTGCGTAAAATTGCAGCCATTCATTTTCAGCTAATTTCTTAGCAGCAGCTTCATCGGTTACTACACCTTCCCCTTCCCGTTCATGGCCTCTCTTTATCAACGCCACACGCTTCTCGATGTACTCCTCCCGACTCAGCTTCGTTAAATCTGTGGTTAGATCCTCGGTCTCTCGCCAGTTTGGACCCCACGCTTGTTCTTGCCACCTTTCTACCCTAGCAGCTAACTGTTCTGGAGTCAGTGTTTTTTTCCATTCTGCAAGTGTCATTTTCTCCTCATCCCAATCGGGATACCCCCATTGATTGAGTTTTTGTGACCCTGTAATGTCTATATTGTTAATCGGTTCGTTTCCGGCGTATTGATAAGGATTGATTTGGATTGGGTCGTTAATCTGAGGCCACAGTGGTTCGCGACTAACAAATCTCTGTGTCACAGCATCGTAATAACGCGCACGCATGTGGTAGAGCGTTCCACTTGAACCCTCTTGACGGACACCCCACTGGCCGACAAATGTAAAAGGCTGCGGGTTGCTACCCTGGTGAGCTAAAAGCTCTCCATAGGAATCGTAGGCATACTTATCGGTCACTGCACCGGTCGAATCGGTTAAGGCAAGGGTCGAGCCTCCAAAGTCAAAATGATAGAAATAGACTTTATTGCTATTTGCTGCATCAATCATGTAGAGAAGCCTTCCCCCTGGCGTCCATACATAGTAACGAAGGAACTGACCCGTTGAGTCATTCTTTTCGGCAACGATAGGCTTGAGTGCTATGGTGTAGTTGTAATAGTAATGGACCGTATTTCCACTCTCAGTGCGTGTGGTCAGATCGCCGAGACCATTGTAAGCGAGAGTCGCTTGCCCTGAGCCTGTCGAAGGGGCAATACCCGTTAACCTCGAAGCACCGTCATAGGTGAAGGTATAACCGGGCGCTCCGGTCATCCTCCCTCTCTGATCGTATGAATAACCCGAGGTGCTCACACGTGATGCAGCATCATAGGTGAAACTCTCTGTTCCACTCTGAAGCAGAGTTGCCGGATCAAGGGACACGGTCATATTCGCCCGGATTATCTGGCCAGCTGCATCGAAGGTATATTGCAGGTCAATGAATCCTGAGCCTGCCGAAGGACCATCCTGAATTCGAGTCAGCCTGCCTGCATTGTCCCAGGTGAAGGCGGTGTTAACTCCATTTGAACGTGTTATGCCTGTCATTTTTCTGTCATTGTTATAATTAAAACCGATCTGGGTATTTGTGAGGTTATCTGTCACCCCGCTGAGTAGCCCTGTGGTTGCATCATACGTGTAGGTAACTGTAATCAGAGCTTGCCCTGAGCCTGCCGAAGGGTAGGTGGCGGTCTTGAGCCTTCCCCCATCGTCATACGTCGCCCCAAAGACCGTCCCAGGATTGTCGGTAGCTGTTATCCTATTTTCATTATCCCTCGTAAAGGTTATTCCATTCGTACCTGTCAGCCTGTTCAGTTCATTATAGGTGTACTGTAAGTCAGGGCCTCCTGAATGGAACATCCGCGTGAGATTTCCTGTATCGTCATAAGTCCTGGTCAGGGTTGAACCATCAGGACAGGTAGTCTGAGATGGTCTTCCACGAGTGTCATAGGTTTGATTCCATGTATTGCCAAGAGGATCAGTGTTTGAGTTCGGACGACCCATGTTGGTATAACCAAATGCCCAGTTCTTGTTGTTGAGATCGGTAATCTGACTTAAAAGGCCAAGATCATTTCTTTGGTATGTTGATGTGCCAATAACTGGCATGGTCACACCGGAGAGAAGCCCTCGGCTGTCAAAAGAATAGTTGGTGGTGCGATTAAGAGGATCGGTTATACCTGTAATCCTGCTCAAGGCATCTCTTGTGAGGGTGGTCGTCTGGTTTAAGGGGTTCGTTATCCCCGTGGTAAAGCCCAACTTATCGCTCTGGTAGGTGGTCGTATTGTTAAGAGGAGTCTTTCTTGAGGTAACAATCCCCTCATCGTCATAGCCCTTGGTCCAGGTCTGACCTCCCAGTGTGACGCTGTTTAACCAGCCTCTCGTATCGTAACCATAGCCGGTTGCAATGTTATTCGGATCGGTCGTTGAGCTGAGACGCTCCATGTTGTTATAGGCATAGGTCGAAACCTTGTTGAGTCTATCTGTCGCCTGATTCACCCGATCCATCAGATCATAGGCATACTGAATGTTATTGCTCTTCGGATCAGTCACTCTGATCAAGTTCCCATTGGCATCATACTGATAAGCATAGGTGTGGTTATTCTCGTCCGTGATCGAAGTGATCTGATCGTTCAGGTTGTAAGCGATCTGGATAGTCTTCCCATCCGGACGAGTGATTTGATTAAGCCTTTTATAGGTATCATAAGCATAAGTGGTTGTCCCAGTATCTGAATCCCTGCTCGAGGCAAGGGTTCCATCATTGTTATAGGTATAAGTAGTCACTCCAGCCGATGGGTTTGTTTCAGTCAACACCTGGCCACGGGAGTTGTAGGTATAGCTCCATGTCTTTCCAGCTCGGTCAATGCGGGTGAGCATGTTTCCCTTCGCGTCATAGGTAAACTGCTCATTGGTCCCATCAGGATAGTCGATCCGGGTGAGGTTATAGAAGGTAAAGGTCACCTGCTCACTGAGAAGGATGGGATTGGTAAAGCTCTGATCCTGAGCCGTGTAAGTGTAGGTGGTGGTATTGCCTTTTGCGTTCGTTACCGAAGCAAGCTTCCCTGTCTCGGTGTGGTACGTGAAATTGGTAGTATCGCCTATCCTGTCGGTAAAGCTGGTGATATACTCCTCATCCGCATTCCTTGTGAACTGAATCGTCTTACCGGCTCTGTCAGTAATATACTCCGGAAAGCCGTGGGTACTGTGATGCTTGTACTTCTCTGTAGCGCTGTCCGGATAAGTGACATCAAGAATATGGTTGGTACTATCGTAGCTTAACGTGGTCGGATTATTATAGGCATCTGTCTGACGGGTCACCCGTGGAAAAATATCTGTATCCGCATAGAAAGGATTCGTTCCATACATTTGAGTGTAGGGAGTGTTTCCTTTTGGAAGTGTCTCGCTTGCAATGAGATTGCCCCAACCCGCACCCACGAAATACTGAAAAGTCGTGGTCTGAGTCATTGGATCAGTAACTGAGCGAAGAGTTGGCTGGCTATAATTATCTGTCCCCTGTGCCTCATAATTAAACTTCACCTGCCGTGCACCTTGGTCGGTGATCGTCGAGAGGAAGGTGGAAAACCCTATCTGCGTATAAACCAGATCTAACCGTCGACCAAGCCCGTCTTCGATCCGACTTGGGTTCTCAGCGGTGGCCGGAGGGTAAGTATAGATGAGTTGGTTCCCATTCCGATCCATAATCCGAACGATGCGGGCAACCCATTGCCCACTCCCCAGATCCTGATATTTTTGGAAAAGATAGACTCGTCCATCAATAGGATCGAGGAGGTAAGCATAGTTTGTGGTATCTTTAAAAACATACTTTCTCTGAGGCCTCTGGTCAACAAAGGTAATGCCCCACAGATTCTCCGTCGGGCCTGTCAAGACCCAGTTCCCTGAGACCTTCTTGAATGCGACCTGATCGCCTGTCCCCAACCATACCGTGGCATAAAGTGTTCCATTTGAAAGAACAGCATCCGCAAAGCTGAAAAGATTGAGCAAGAATCCCCTCGGGAAAGGGAAGCCTCCCCCGTGGCTGGATCGGTAGAGGAGATCGACATGGAAATTCATAGTACCGCCTAAAGATAAGAGTGGCTTGTTGAAGAAATATGCCCCATTTGAGGCGGAGATAGGGCATCCCACATAGATCTCCTTTCCGGTGCCTACCACGGAGCCCGATGTGCCCCAATCGTACGGGGGTTCAATGGTGGTTCTGGCAAAAACGCTTGTGCCCAAAAAGAACAACAGGCAAAAAACGGCAAAAAGAGGGCATGTTTTCTCATAAGGCACCAAGTTCAATCTTCGGATCTTCATCGTCCACCTCCCAAAGAAAGTTGTTGGGATATGACAAAAAGAGTCCTCCATTCCCTAACGATGCTCATGGAGTTATAAATGCTTTGTTAACATTCCCCTCACCCTCCCCCATCAAGGGGGAGGGATGGGTGAGAGGTATCATAATTTAATGCGGTTAGATTCTTACATATTTAAGTCTGAGAATTCATCTCTAAGATTAAGAAATTATCCCCGGAAAATCTCCCCTCCCCTCGCGGGAGGGGATTAAGGGGAGGGGGGACCAAATTCTCTTGTTCACCCCCACCCTCACCCTCCCCCATCAAGGAGGAGGGGATTAAATTTGGAAAATTTCAAATATATTTGGTTAGAATTATATGCCCGTCCCACTCAATGATACGTCAATGGTCGGGGTATCCGAATCATTGGATGCTATCGTCAAAGTAGCTGTCTCTGATCCTGCCGATTTCGGCGTAAATAGAACCTTCAATGTGTAACTCTTCTTGGATTTTACGGTAACGGTACTACTCCCCTGAATGCCAAAATCTGTCCCCTCTAACCCTGAAAGCGTTATCATCAAATCTCCTGTACCATTGTTCATAATCTTTAATGTCTTCGTCACTTTCTTCCCTATCTTCACACTACCAAATTCAATGGAAGTTTGAGCAACTGATATATCAGGGGTCTTCAATGCAAAATCCGCTGTCACAGTTGCTGAACCATCCACCGTGACCGTGCATGTCTTTGTCCCTGAACAACCTCCACCCGACCATCCCGTAAACGTCGAGCTCGCATCGGCCTTGGCCGTCAGCTTCACTTTCAGGACCTTCGAATACGTCTCACTACAATCATCCCCACAATTGATCCCTGCCGGACTGCTGGTCACTGTTCCAGTTCCGGTCCCTGACTTAACTACGGTGAGAGTATATGCACCTTGAATATTAAAGGTGGCAGTCACACTCTTTGCAGCGTTCATGGTTACGGTGCATGTCCCAGTCCCTGAACATCCACCCGACCAACCTCCAAACGTTGAACCTGAGGCTGGCGTGGCAGTCAATGTCACACTGGTCCCCTGATTGTACGACTCACTGCAATCAGAACCACAATCGATGCCGGATGGACTGCTCGTCACGGTACCACTCCCCGCCCCTGACTTGGTTACGGTGAGGGTGTATTGCTGCTGTTGAGTAAATGCCGCAGTAACGGTTGTATTACTGTTCATTGTTACGGAACAACTCCCTGTCCCTGAACATCCTCCCCCTGACCACCCTGTGAAAGCCGAACCTGAGGCCGCCGTAGCAGTCAATGTCACGCTGGTCCCCTGATTGTACGACTCACTGCAATCAGAACCACAATCGATGCCGGACGGGCTGCTGGTGACCGTTCCACTCCCCGTTCCTGACTTGGTCACGGTGAGGGTATACTTCGGCGTCTGTGTAACGACTCGCTGGAGGAGATTTCCGGCATTATCATAGGTGTACTCGATGGTTGTCCCATCCCCATAATCCACCTTCGTTAGCCTTCCCGCATCATCGTAAGTGTAGGTGATTGTGCCAGCAAAAACAGGTGCCATGGTTAGACTCAGAAATAGGAATAACGCAAAATTCAATACAACAAAACCTGTTAGAACCTTTTTTGTGCCCTTAGTCATCATACTTTTTCCTCCTCTCTTTTTGTTATCCTGAATCCTGTCCTGAGGAAGGTCAGGATCATTTCAGGATCTCTTATTTCGACATGGTGTCTTTTCCTGGACTTCGCTTCACCTACGCTACCAAGCTACATTTCCTTATCTATAATCTAAATTGAGCGATTTTATCATATAAGTCGTCATTCCCGCGAAAGCGGGAATCCAGTTAAGTCAAGAGTTCTGGATGCCTGCTTTCGCAGGCATGACATATCACCCAATAGGTGAAATTAACATACTCTCCAAAGCGAGCAATATCAAGCCTTATTACAATTTTGTTGATAAGTATCGCTCAATTTTGGCATAAGAAACCGCCCATCGTTATTCAAATGGGATGTGTCCCTATTTTCAATCCCATTGTATTGGTTTGCCAATATCAACAAACTCTTTTTTACCCCCCGGTCCTTCTAATACCTTTATATTTTCTGGAGCGCTTATACCTTCACGGAAGGCTTCATTTTCCTTAGCATTCCACATGTCATTTAGGCCACGCCCAGCCAAGTTTCCAAGCTTATCGGTCCAATTGAGCGGATTTAACCAACTCGCTCTATTGTAGTCACCAACTTGCCTGGAGACTGATGCCGAGGATTGGAACGGGAAATAGGCAAGCCTCCCGATCTGAACAAGGCCCCAAGCAGCCCCTCCCCATAGCGAATACTTTGATGCGACTCCAAAGGTCTTAGCCACAAACCCCCCGATTGTGCTGCCAGGAACCCCAAGTCTATTGAGTAATCCCACTCCAGTTGAGTAAACTAAATTCGTTCCTCCTATTTTATTCCAAAACCATGAACATGAAAGTATATTTGATGCAGTGTAAGGCACGTTGAGTGCGGTTCCAGTCCACTTTAAAACCTTTTCAGTTGGCACCCCATCATTATGTAGACCATCCGGCATATCAGGGTTGTTCCAATTCTCCGCTGCCATTGCCCCCATAGAAACCTGCTGTTGTCCCTTGTAGACCCCATCGGTTGTCACTTCCTCCCCTTTGATTCCCGTTTCTCTTTGTGATCCCCCGCCTTCTCCCCCGACCCCCTTGAGTAAACCAGATGCGTTGCCTGAAGCCATGCGCCCGGCCATTGGGCCGTCCGATTGGGTACCCATTGCGTCAATATTATTGATGGGATTGGTTGCAGCATAGGTGTAAGGATTGATCTCACCAGGGCTCCCCAGACTGGGCCACTCCGAATCTCGACTCAAAAACCGCGCGGTAACTGCATCGTAATAACGAGCGCGCATGTGATAAAGTGTCCCATTTCCTGAGCCTGCAGCAGAACCCTCCAGCCGAACACCCCATTTGCCTACGAAGGTGAAGGGCTGCGTACTATTGCCCTGATGGGCGAGAAGTTTACCATGAGGGTCGTAGGCATAGGCATCTGTCACTGTGCCATTACCATTAGTCATTGCAAGGGTTGATCCGATGTGATCAAAGTGGTAGAAGTAGACCTTATTACCATCGGCTGCGTCGATCATGTAAAGGAGCATGCCATCCGGTGCCCAAATGTAGTAGCGTCGGAACTGTCCGGCTCCCTCGTTCTTTTCGGCTACGATTGGATTGAGCCCAAGAGCATAGTTATGGTAGTAATGGATGCTCTGTTCTCCCTCTGTTCGCGACACCAGGTCATCCACACCGTTGTATGCAAGGGTAGTGTTATTGAGGCTTACCAAACGTGAAGCGCCATCCCAGGTAAAGGTATGGCCTGGCGATGCTGTCATCCTGGCTCGTTGGTCATAGGAATAGCCTGAGGTGCTAATCTGTGATGCAGCATCGCACGTGAAAGTGTCCGTGCCTCCGACCAAAAAGTCTCTTGGGTCCAAAGGAGCGGTCATATTTAATCCGGTTACCTGGCCAGCTGCATCCAAGGTATATTGAAGATCAAGGAATCCTGAGCCTGTCGAAGGACCATCCTGGATTCGGATCAACTGTGCTCCATTATCCAGGGTGAGGATGGTGTTCACACCATTGGAGCGGGTCAGACCGACCAAGTTCATGTCAGCATCGTAGGTGAAACTCACCTCTGTTCCTGTCAAGCTATCACTCACCAGGCTGAGCAGTCCTGTCTCAGATTCATAGGCATAGGTCACAGTGAAGGCACCATTATTGTAAGTCACTGTCTTTAAGCGTCCTGCATCATCATAGGTTGCCCCAAAGCCTGTCTCTTGATTTTCTGTGTTAATAACGCGTCCTCCGGCATCATACGAAATTTCAAGGTCATTCGCACCGGTTAAGCGATTGAGCGCATCATAGTTATATTGGAGGTCAAGACCATTGGAATATAAACGCCGGGTTAGGTTGTTTCCCCCACCATAGGTGCGTGTGAGCGTGCCACCGTCGGGGTAGATTGTTTGGCTCAAACGGCCTCTATTGTCGTGGGTGTACTGCCAGGTACGACCCAGCGGGTCGTTCTCAGCCTGAAGCCGCCCCATCGAGGTCCACGTGAATTGCCACGGCTGGGAGTTCGGGTCAGTGATTTGTGTTATCTGGCCTAAGGCGCCACGCTGGTAGGCGCTGGTCCCGATCACTGGCATTGTCACACTCGTCAGAAGGTCGCGGCCATCGAGACCGTAGGTTGTAGTCCGGCCCAGTGGGTCCGTCAGACCTATTATCCGCCCCATTGCATCTCGGCTTATGGCAGTACTGTGGCCCAGGGGACTTTGTATCCTGGCCAGTAGGCCGAGTTTGTCGTTCTCAAGGGTGGTGACACGACCTGCCGGCGTGGTACGCGAGATGACAGAACCTTCGTCATCGAGCCCAATTCGCCAGCTCCTGGCCCCGTAGCTTACCTGATTGAGCCAGTTCCGGGCATCATAGCCAAAGACGGGACGCATCCCTGCCGGGTCGGTGATGGAGGATAACCGATTCAAGGCATCGTAGGCATAGGTAGTGTTTTTCCCAAGACGATCAGTCATCTGAGTGGGAAGGTCCATATCGTTATGAGAGAACTGAGTGGTGTGACCGAGCGGGTCGGTAATGGAAGTCAGGTTTCCGTTGGCATCATATGCAAATGTGGTGGTGTGATTATTCTCATCGTGGAGTGAAGTGATCTGACCATTGAGGTTATAAGCGATCTCGAAAACCATTCCATCGGGATAGGTAATCTTAACAACTCTCTTGTAGGTATCATGGCCGTAAACGGTTGTCCCGGTATCTGAGTCATTCCTTGATGCAAGCGTTCCATCAGCATTGTAGACATAGGTGATGACTCCGCCCGCAGGGTTTGTAATAGTCAATACCTGGCCCCTGCTGTTGCGGGTATATGTCCTTATATTTCCAGCACGGTCCGTGCGATTAACCACATTTCCCTTGCCATCGTAAGTAAACTGCTCGTTTGTACCATCAGGATAGTCCACACGGCTCAAGTTGTAGAAGGTGAAGTTTACGTTCTCACTGAGAAAGAGGGGATTAGTAAAGGTCTGATCCTGAGGGGCGTAAGCATAGGTGATCGTTTTGCCATTTGCATTGGTACCCGAAGCAGGTCTCCCTGTCTCGGCATGGTAGGCGTAGTTGGCAATATCTCCCTTTTTGTCGGTCATGCCGGTGATGTGCTCCTCATCCGCATTCCTTGTGAACTGAATCGTCTTACCGGCTCTGTCAGTAATATACTCCGGAAAGCCGTGGGTACTGTGATGCTTGTACTTCTCTGTAGCGCTGTCCGGATAAGTGGCGTCAAGAATATGATTGGTGCCATCGTAGCTTAACGTGGTCTGATTATTATAGGCATCGGTCTGGCGGGTCACCCGTGGGAAAGAATCTGTATCCGAATAGAAAGCACTTTCTCCATACATTTGAGTGTAGGGAGTATTTCCTTTTGGAAGTTTCTCGCTTGCAATGAGATTGCTCCAATCCATCCCCACGAAATACTGAAAAGTCGTGGTCTGGTTCATTGGATCAGTAACTGAGCGAAGAGTTGGCTGGCTATTATTATCTGTCCCCTGTGCCTCATAGTTAAACCTTACTATCCGTCCACCTTGGTCAGTGATCGTCGAGAGGAAGGTGGAAAACCCGAACTGCGTATAAACCAGATTTAAGAATCGACCCAGTCCGTCCTCAATCCGACTCGGGTTGACCGCCGTGGGCGAAGGGTAAGTATAGATGAGTTGGTTCCCATTCCGATCCATAATCCGAACGATGCGGGCAATCCATTGCCCACTCCCAAAGTCCTGATACTTGTAAAAAATATAAACTCGTTCAGCAATAGGATCGAGGAGGTAAGCATAATTCGTCGTCTCTTTAAAAACATACTTTCTCTGAGGCCTCTGGTCAACAAAGGTAAAGCCCCACAGGATCTCAGTGGGGTCTGTCAAGATCCAGTTCCCTGAGACCTTCTTGAATGCGACCTGATCGCCTGTCCCCAACCATACCGTGGCATAGAGCTTTCCGCCTATGAGGGTTGTATCCGCAAAGCTGAAAAGATTGAGCAAAAATCCCCTTGGAATAGGGAAGCCTCCCCCGTGATTGGATCGGTAGCCGAGATCAGCACGGAAACCCATCGGCCCACCTAAAGATAAGAGTGGCTTGCTGAAGTAATAGGCCCCATTTGACGCAGAAATGGGCTCCCCAAAAGGGACCCCCTTTCCGGTGCTTAACGCGGAGCCCGACGTGCCCGTAGTGGTCGGGTCTCCGGTTTGGGCAAAAACGCTTGTGCCCAAAAAGAGCACCAGGCAAAAAACGACAAAAAGACGACATGTTTTCTCAAAAAACGTCTGCTTTAATGCTCGAATCTTCATCATATACCTCCTTGACTCTTAAGGATGCGGGTCGCGCCTGTAGGGCTAAATACATATAGCGGCTGGGAAGCCGTTCCCGCAATAATGGTATGTGTCCCCATTTTATCCAATTTTTTCTCCACCTCAAGGACTGACCCCCTTGTTGTCCTCTTCATGAGAACCCCATGGGGTTGGAATACCCATGAGTTTTAGAGGTGGTGCTTCAGGTGGCTTGAATAGCTGGCCTGGTCTATCAAGAATACCCCATGGGGTTGGAATACCCATGAGTTTTAGAGGTGGTGCTACAGGTGCCTTGAATAGCTGGCCTAGTCTATCAAGAATACCCCATGGGGTTGGAATACCCATGAGTTTTAGAGGTGGTGCTACAGGTGCCTTGAATAGCTGGCCTGGTCTATCAAGAATACCCCATGGGGTTGGAATACCCATGAGTTTTAGAGGTGGTGCTACAGGTGGCTCGAATGGGCCATTGTCCGGTGACTCGTATATAATTTGATCAGCAATGGCACTCGGCGTGATAGTAGGAGGTCCCTGGATGCCGGGTATTCCCGAGACTCTTTGCTGAACAAATGCACTCGGCGTTATAACTTGTAATGCTTTCTCTACAGTCTGTCGCCTCCCTAATATACCCCCATCCCCAGGCTTCTTAGGGTCCTTTGGCTTTTTGGGTGGCTCTGGCGGCTTTGGCCCCTCTCCTGGCTCAGGTGGTTCTTCTTCCTCATCCTCTTCCTCCTCCTCTATCGACGGAGGCTTCTTAGGGCAGGCAAACCGCTTGGTAGGTTGATTAAACGCATATTGGTATGGATTCAATTGCCTGGGGACTGGGCAGAGGAAACGCCCTGTCTCGGCATCATAGTACTGGGCACCCATCTGAAAAAAGATACCATATCCTGAGTCTGTCGAAGGACCCTCCCACCGCACTCCCCATTGCCCCAAATACGTAAAGATCTGCATGCTGCTTCCCTGATGAGCCAAAACCTGGCCGTAAGGGTCGTATGCATAAGCAACGGTAACTTCACCTGTGGAGCCCGTCAAAGCAAGGGTCGAACCCGTGAGATCAAAATGGTAGAAATGAACCTTATTCCCATTCGCTGCATCAATCATATAGAGGAGACGTCCTTCTGGCGTCCATACATAGTAGCGAAGGAACAGACCGGTCCCCTCATCCTTCTCTGCTACGATGGCCATGCACCCAATGGCTTTGTTGTAGTAATAATGGATCGTCTCTTCATCTTCTGTCCGGGTGGTCACCTCGTACAGACCATTGTAAGTGAGAGTTATGGGGGTACTCCCAATCCTCCTCAAACGAGAAGCACTATCCCAAGTGAAGGTATGGTCGGGTGATTGAACTAATCTTCTCCGAAGGTCATAAATGTAACCGGAAGTAATCAACCGCGATGCCGCATCATAAGCGAAGCTTTCCGTCCCCACAGATAGAAAGTCGGCAGGGTCGAGGGGAGCGGTCATATTGAGGCCAACCACCCGCCCGGCCGCATCCAAAGTATATTGCAGGTCTATGAATCCTGAGCCTGTCGAAGGACCATCCTGGATACGGATCAACCTGCTTGCATTGTCCCAGGTGAGTGTAGTGTTAACACCATTGGGACGATTCATCCCTGTCAGCCTCCGGCCATTGTCATAGGTGAAATCTATCTGAGTCCCAGTAAGGTTGTCCGCAACGTGGCTGAGAAGCCCGGTGGTAGTGTCGTAGGTGTAGGTAACTGTAAAAGCTTGTCCTGAGCCTGTCGAAGGGTAGGTAGCTGTCTTTAGTCTTCCTGCATCATCATAGGTTGCCCCAAATACCACCCCCGGATTCTCCGTATTGGTCACCCTGCACTCAGGGTCAAGGGTCAATTGGAGGTTGTTTGTCCCAATCAGGCAGTCATTCTCATCATAGGTGAACTGCAGGTCTGTGCTATCCGAAAAGAGCCGACGAGTGAGATTGCCTGCCCCATCATAGCTTCTTGTGTGTGTGCCTCCATCCGGGTAGGTAGTTTGAGAAAGTCTCCCAAGGGTATCATAACTGTACTGCGAGATGTTTCCGAGAGGGTCAGTGCTCGATTGCCTTCGGCCCGCATTGGTGTAACCAAATGTCCAATGACTTCCCTCCAGATCAGTGATCTGACTCAATAGCCCGAGATCATTCCTCTGGTAAGTTGCCGTGCCAATCACTGGAACGGTAACTCCAGAGAGCAACCCCAGGTTGTCATAGGTATAGGTGGTCGTGCGATTGAGGGGATCGGTTATCCCTGTGATCCTGCTTAGGGTATCCCGTGTGAACGTGGCAGTCTGATTTAATGGATTGGCCATGCCTGTTATAAAACCGAGCTTATCGCTTTGTAAAGTGGTCGTATTGTTGAGAGGAGTCTTCGCTGACGAAACAATTCCCTCATCGTCATAACCTGACTGCCAGGTCTGACCACCCAAGGTGACGCCATTTAACGAACCTCGGGAGTCATAACTGAAGTTGGTTGCAAGACCATTGGGGTCAGTAATCGTTCGAAGTTGCCCCATGGTGTTGTAAGAAAGATTAATCTCTTTATCGAGCTTGTTGGTCACCTTCTTCACCCGATCCATATCGTCATATTCGTATTCTGTCTCTTTGCCTGCCGGATCAGTCACTCCGGTGAGATTTCCATTAGCATCGTATTCGTAGGTGTAGGTGTGGTTGTTCTCATCGGTAATAGAGGTGGTCTGATCATTCAGGTTGTAAGCCATCTGAATGAAGGTGGTATCTGGATGGGTAATTCTATTCAACCTTTTATAAGTATCATAGCCATAAGTCGTTGTTCCTGTACCCGAATCCATGCTTGAGGCGAGGGTCCCATCATTGTAGTAGGTATAAGTAATCACTCCACCCGATGGGTTTGTGATGGTCAATACCTGGCCTTTACTGTTGTAAGTATAAGTCCACGTCTTTCCGGCTCGATCAATGCGTGTGAGCATGTTTCCATTTGCATCATAAGTAAATTGCTCGTTGGTCAAATCAGGGTAATCAATCCGCGTGAGGTTATAAAACGTAAAGGCAACTTGCTCGGTGGTCAGGATGGGATTTGTGATAATCTGATCCTGGGCTGTATACGTATAGGTGATGGTATTCCCTTTGGCGTTGGTGATCGAATCAAGCTTGCCAGTCTCGGTATGGTAGGTGAACGAAGTTGTGTCGCCAATCCGGTCTTTCACACTTGTGATATGTTCATCCAGATCCTTTGTAAACTCCGCTTTTTTGTTCGTCGGGTCGGTGAGGGATTTGAGCAACCCATGGGAACTGTAGGTCTCATACTTCTCTGTAGTCCCGTCAGGCCGGGTTACAGTGATACTGTCGTTGGGAGTGGTATAGGTCAGGCTCCTCGTATTCCCATCCGCATCTGCCTGTGAAATGACCCGGACAAAATGACTGTCATGGATTTCTTGAAGGCCATAGGTCTGGGTAAAGGGAGTGTTGCCCCGGGGCCGGATTTGCTTTGAGATCAAATTATTAATCCCAAACAGGACTCCTGCATACTGAAAGGCCGCTGTCTGGTTCATGGCGTCGGTGACTGATCGGAGGGTGGTCCCGTTACCATTATCAGTCTCCCCGGCATCATAGATTAATCTCACCTGCCGGCCGCTTTGGTCAGTAACGGTTTGGAGGTAAGACCTGAGGCCTCCATAGGTCAAATTCATGAACCGACCCAGCCCATCTTCGATCTTTATAACCTCATTAATCTTCCAGGGCTTCATGTCAATGTCAAACCCACCGGCCTCATGGGTGTAAATGAGCTGATTTCCATTACGATCGAGAATCCGACCGATCCGATAAGACCGGGTACTACCAGAGAAGGTCCGGCATTCCTCAAAGATGTAGACCCGCTCATTGATCGGATCCATCAAGTAGGCAAAGTCCGTTGTCTTTTTAAGCACATATTGGATCTGTGGACGATTATCCACAAGAGTCATCCCCCAAAGATTCACAGAGGGATCTGTCAGAGTCCAGTTCCCTGACGCATCTTTTTTAAATGAGACATTGTCACCGTTTGGAAGATAAACCGTGCCATACTCAGTGGTATCAATCATAACCCCTAACTCTGCTTCCGCATAAGGCCGCCACCAGAAAGTGGTGGGCAAGAATTGGTCAGAGAAACGAAGATAATCCGAACGGTATATGAGCTTAAACCGCAAATCCATAAGACCGCCCAGAGAAAGAAGAGGCATGGTGAAGTAATACGCTCCGTTTGCAGCGGAGATAGGGTCTCCAAGCCACGGTGGTTTGCCGCCTTCAAAGGTCGCCCCTACTTCACTGGTTTTAAATTGTTCTGGCGAAGCACCAGCCTCAGTTCTGATAAAAAGGAAAAAGAAACAGAAGACGGTAAAAAAGATGAAAAGTTTTTTCTTATAAGGCACCATTACTAAATCTTGACTCTTCATTATGCACCTCCCATAAAAAAAGCCTGGCTTCGCTCTTTTCGAATGCCAGGCTTTCTGATTTTTACTCCACTCCCCCCCCTTGAGAAGTCAGGTGAATGCTTATCGTTAAAAATTTGACTCCTTAAATACACAAAACCACAGAGGATGTCAAGACAATTTGCCGAGAGCTCTAAAAAACTACTACACGCTCTCTTGATTACACACCTGCCTGCCACAGGCAGGGATTTCAAAAGAGGATTGCACAGCGCAGCATAGCCGCAACCGAAAAGAACCAATGAAATCACCCCCTCACCCTCCCCTCTCCCCCGAAGGCGGGGGAGAGGGATAAGGTGAGTGGGAAAGGGGACAGCCCCCCTTTTCCATTAAAACAGTCTATCTCTCCGGAAAAATAATTTAGTCAACAATTTAGCTAATACAAATGCACTAAATAAAATGACAATCACCCCCACCCTCACCCTCCCCCCTTGAGGGGGAGGGATGGGTGGGGGGTAATATGATTTAATGCGTTTGTATTAAATCACCTTAATCTCTTACTCCTGCAGCCCTATCGGTGGTTTTCCACTTGAGCTTCACCCACCCTACCTGGCTGCAAGGTTAAAACCCTTCAGCAGGTCCCCATCCTTCCGACACTATCCCAGGATTAGCTTCCAGCGGAAGCGTTTCCATATATTCAGTCCGCGTTTTACCAGGTATGAATATCTTGTGCCTCCACCAGTCTTGTACCCATACTCCTTTTACCTTTTTGACTGATTGCCGCTTGCCCTTGTGTTTGGCTAATTCCAGTGCAAAATCGATTTCACGCTGTACCCTCCACGCTCCGAAATGTTGTTTCTGAAGCCAATTCACAAAGGCTTCTGCCTCCCAAGGGTCCAAGCCTCCTTTCATGACTTCAACTATCATGTCAATTCTCTCCCTCTCCAGTTCCCCCTGTCTGAGGTTTTCTTCTATCTTCTTCCACTCCCAAGCCGTTTGCTGTTCCTTTTGGAGCTGTTGCCCTTCTCGAATCTCTTGCCGGTACGCCGCATCACCCTCCATCTGATAAAGCATTTGCCAATCTAAATTATTCCAATAAACGTCTGTCCATCTGCCCATTGGAACGCTTCCTTTCCCTGGTGCAGACTCGTCGAATTTTAATACCCTACTAAAATCGGCCCCCATCGCAACACCTTCACGGATTTTGTCGACGGTTGAAGAATCTGTGGGTGACGGAACCCGGCCATCGAGGTCCACCCATTTGACCGGATCGCTGTAGGCGTACTGATAAGGGTTGAGCGCCGCGGGGTTCTGAATTCTGGGCCAAGCGGATTCACGTGACAGGAAATGTGCCGTCACCGCATCATAGTAACGAGCGCGCATATGGTAGAGCGTGCCGCTTGGGCCCTCTTGCCGCACTCCCCATTTGCCCACAAAGGTAAAGGACTGTGCATTGTTTCCTTGATGGCCGAGAAGTTCGCCATAAGGATCATAGGCATATTTATCGGTGACTGTGCCAGTCGAATCGGTGAGCGCTAAGGTCGATCCAGTTCGATCAAAGTGATAGAAATAGACTTTGTTCCCATTAGCCGCATCAATCATATAGAGCAACTTTCCCCCCGGTGTCCAGACATAGTAGCGGAGAAACTGATCTGTCGATTCATCTTTTTCAGCAACAATCGGAGTAAGTCCAATGGCGTAATTGTAATAGTAATGGATTGTCTTGCCACTCTCGGTCCGAGTGATCAGATCGCCCAGGCCATTGTAAGCGAAAGTCGCAGATTGCCCTGAGCCTGTCGAAGGGTCAATCCCTACCAAACGAGAAGCACCGTTCCAGGTGGATGTTCTTATCTGTGATGCAGCATCGTAAGTGAAAGTGTCTGTACCTCCGGTCAAAAGGTTGCCAGGGTCTAAGGGAGCGGTCATATTGACACCGGTTACCTGCCCTGCTGCATCCAAAGTATATTGCAGGTCGAGGAATCCTGAGCCTGTCGAAGGACCATCCTGGATGCGGGTAAGGCTCCCTGCATTGTCCCAGGTGAGGGCAGTGTTTATCCCGTTTGATCGAATGATTCCTATTAGCCTCCGGTCATTGTCATAAGTGAAATCGATCTGGGTATTGGTGAGGCTGTCCGCAACGCGGCTGAGAAGCCCTGTGGTCGAATCATAGGTGTAGGTGACTGCAAAGAGCGCTTGCCCTGAGCCTGTCGAAGGGTAAGTGACTGTCTTCAGTCTGCCACCATCGTCATAGGTAGCACCGAAAACGACTCCCGGGTTCTCCGTGCTGATTATTTTGCCCTCATCATCCCGTGAGAAAGTGAGATTGTTCGTGGTAAGAAGCCGGTTTAAGCTATCAAAAGTATTTTGAATATCCGGGCCATCAGAGTAAAGTGTACGGGTAACATTTCCAGCAGAATCAAAGGTTCTGGTGGCTGTCCCCCCTCCTGGATAGGTGATGGTGGAGAGTCTCCCACGGCTGTCATAGCCATACTGATAGGTGTTTCCAAGAGGATCCGTTTCGGATCGGAGCCGACCCATATCAGTATATCCAAAAATCCAATGACTCCCTTTTAGGTCAGTGATCTGACTCAACAACCCGAGATCGTTTCGAGCATAGGTCGCTCCTCCAATAACCGGCATGGACACTCCCGATAGAAATCCCAGGCTGTCATAAGAATAGTTGGTAGTCCGATTGAGAGGATCGGTCACCCCTGTGACCCTGCTCATCGAATCGCGTGTGAGGGCAATCGTCTGGTTTAATGGATTGGTATTACCTGAGATAAAACCAAGCTTATCGCTCTGGTAAGCGGTCGTATGGTTAAGAGGCGTCTTCCATGACGAAACGATTCCCTCATCGTCATAACCTGTCTGCCAGGTCTGACCACCCAGAGCAATGCTGTTTGGCCAGCCTCTTGTGTCGTAACCGAAATTGGTCACCACACCATTGGGATCAGTCGTAGAGGCAATACGATTCATGTTGTTATAGCCATAGGTTGTTCCCTTGCCAAGCCTGTTTGTCACCTGGGTCACCCGATCCATCAGATCATAAGCATACCAAGTCTCCTTTCCTGCCGGATCAGTTATCTTCATGAGATTGCCATTGGCATCATATTCGTAATTATAGATGTGGTTGTTCTCATCGGTGATGGAGGTGATCTGGTCGTTCAGGTTGTAAGCGATCTGGATGAACGTGGGGTTCGGATGGGTGATTCTATTCAATCTCTTGTAAGCGTCATAACTGTAAGTCGTTGTGCCCGTATCCGAATGCTTTACTGAGGCTAAAGTGCCATCGTTATTGTAAGTATATTCCACAGCGCCGCCTGTTGGATTGGTTATTTTTGTCATCTGCCCCCTGCTGTTATACTCATAATTCCAGACCTTCCCTGCGCGGTCTCTCCATTGGGTCGTGTTCCCTTTTGAATCGTAAACAAACTGCTCATAAGTTCCATCAGGATAGTCTATGCGGCTGACCTTATAGAATCTAAAGGTCACCGGATCACTGGGGGAGAGAGGATTGGTAAAGTTTTGATCCTGAGCCGTGTAAGTATAGTTGATGGTATTTCCTTTGGCGTTGGTGATCGAAGCAATCATCCCCGTCGCCACATGGTAGGCAATTAAAGTAGTATCGCCAAGCCGATCGTTGATCGAAGTCATCTGTTTGTCAGCATTATAATTCATGGTGAACTTTTTGTTCGCCTCATCCGTAACATCCAGAGGGTATCTCTCTAACTCATGGTGAAATACACGCTTCGTGCCGTCAGGCTGGTTAACCGTAACAATCAGGTTATACTGGGAATCGTGGTCAAAGCCGAGGGTAGCCTCATTCCCATAAGCATCCTTCTGTGAGCCGATGGCATCCATACCTGAAGGGGTCAGGGTCCACGTCTGATCAATATGAGAATTGGTCAGGGGGTTCACAATCTTTTTGAGGAGATTACAATCGTTGTTGCTCGGATTGTAATACTGGAAGGCAGTTTGATGCCCGAGGGCGTCAGCGAAGAAATTTAGAACGTTCCGTGTGACTCCTCCTTGGCAAGCCAACTGCTGAAAGTTGAAATTGATTGTCCTGCCGTATCCGTCAGCCACTCCGATGAGGTCTCCACCGAGAGAGGAGGTATTGTGGATGAGGTCAAGGCGACGGCCAAGGCCATCTTCGATCCGGGTGGGATTGTTCCCCAAATTGTAGGTAAAAGTAAGGGTATTATTGTTGCGATCCATAATATAGATCACTTCACCTACCCGCCTTATTAATTGGATTCCAAAGTCCCAATTGAGGAGTCGACTTCTAAAAATGTAAACCTTCTCCCGGATGGGATCCATCAGGTAGTAATAATTTCCTATTTTTTTCATTTGGTATTTCACAGGGCCGATGGGCATAAAATTCCCTGTGCCGTCGTCTTTGAACACAAGGCCGTCGTCGGACATAAAGACATTAATATAGGCAGGATTCCCGGGGGTTGCCCGGTCTTCGCCCTCCACAATGCGGATGATCGTATTCGTGGTAAATCCATCATACCAATGTCCGGGCGGAAATTGTGTACGGCCGTCATTGATTGGACTTCTGATCGGAAGGTCAGGTGCATAGATAAGCGTAAAGTTGATGCCCATGGGACCACCCAGGTTTAATAACTTCCAGTATTGGCGAAACTCACCGCCACCTACGAAGATAGGATCTATGTCTGTTAGGGTTAGCCATGGGTCGATAAGAAAAGGGTAGAAGTACATATAGTATCCATCTACCTCCTGGCCCTCCGGATTAGAGTCTCCCGCCCACGCTGAGGTTGTTTGAATGCAGCTGAAAGTCAGAATCATTGTCAAACATAGGGCTAAAAAGGCCCCAGAGTGATTCCACCTTGCCGAAACAGTCTTCCTTACTCTGAATACATTGCTTTGACAAACCGCGAGTAACTCGATCCTTTTAGATATCATCATGCCACCCCCAAATTAAAATTGGACATCACAGGATAATAAAAAAACCCTTACAATCTAATTTATTCTGCCAACGGAAACCGGTCCTACTTCCCTTTTATTATCATCCTGAATCCTGGCCTGACGAAGGTCAGGCTTGTCTCAAGATCTCTCCTGCCGGGACATCGTTCGGGGTTGTTATTAGTCAGCCCATAATTGTGTAGACACAATAGACTAAATCCCTCCTTCCCTCCCTTTACCCTCCGGGTCAGAGACCGCTCTGGGTCGGAGACAAAAGGAAGGAATTCCCCCTCTTTGGTAAATGGTTCGACGAGACTCACCATCCTGAGCTTGTCGAAGGAGAGGGGACAGGGGAGATTTTCGGAACAATATGTCTACTCAATTATAGACTCCTTAGTAACTCTTTTTGTCCCTTTTCCTATTTTCCTTCTTTTGCTTTCAACCCCTTAAACTTCTCCTGAATCTCCTTGACCTTGTCAGGATGGGTCAAAAGCTCATAAGCGGTAAGGGCAATGGTCTTTGCTGCAATGACTGTGGCCTTCCAACCCTCTTCTGAGGCTGCTCTCTCCCGAAATTCGTCAGAATGAAGCGCCATTCCTTCGGGTGCGATTTTGAACCACAGGTTTGCCGTAGGGTATGCGTTTCCAACGTTTCCAAGGTCAGACGATGCGAATTCTGTCTGATCCTTAATCTCGCTTTCACGAATACCCAAAGATCTGACCTGATCGATTACCATCTTTGCAAAGTCTGGAACAGTGATTGGGGCCTTAAGGGTAGTACGAGGCTCTTTGAACTCAAGTTTTGCACCTGTCGCCAATTCTCCTGCCTTAGCGCAGTTTCCTAACTTTTGATAGGCATCTTCCATGGTGGCGGTGTCGAGGGCCCGGACCGCAAACTCGGCCTCTGCCAGTTCAGGAACAACATTTACCAAGTCTCCCCCTTTTTTAATAATCCCATGAATCCGGACATCCTGACGGAGATGTTCACGAAGCACATCAACAGCATTAAAGGTGAGGATAGCCCCCCGGAGCGCATTGATTCCTTTGTGGGAGGCCGAAGCCGCATGTGCCGATTTACCTTTAAATATAAATGTTGCCCTCTTCATGGCGAGAAGCCTCTGATCAACACTCCAGCGGTCGTATGGATGTGTAATCAACACGATATCCGACCCATCGAAATGTCCTCCCTCAAGAAGGGCAATCTTTCCTCCGCCAAGAGAACCCCTCTCCTCGTCAGGCGTCCCGATCACGATGACACGGCCAGGCGTTTCGGGCATGATTTGGGCGAGGCCAGCGGCTGCAAGAAGCCCTGAGGTTGCGATCAGATTATGTCCGCAAGCATGGCCATTCTTTAAGGCATCATATTCGACCATGATCGTGATGGTTGGCCCCGGCCCTTTTCCCTGCAGCTCGGCCCGAAAAGCGGTTTTCGCAATACCGTCTTTCACCAAGTCGGCCGGAACTTTGAGATCCCCCGTCACCTTGTATCCCAGCTTTCTTAACTCCTCCATTAAAAGCTGGGAACTCTTAAACTCCTGCTGGCCGAGTTCCTTGAAATCGAAGATCTTCTGGGAAACCACTTTGCAATTACCACTGTTAGCGTCAATCGCAGATAGAATCTTCTGTGGTTCGGCCCATGCCGAGGCTGCCATAAAAACAAAAATGATGACAAGAACCAGCCAAATGCCCTGCCTTCTCAACCCTTCCTTCATTTTTGTCATTTGATTCGCTCCTTTCTTGATGAAATTGTTTTTGATTAAATAGAAAATGCCACCAAAACCTCCTCCCCCCACCCTACCCCTCTCCCGTCAGAGATTGTATCGTAATCAACGAGAAACTACTTTCGTTGCAACACGGAACAGGCGGTCGGGTGACGAAGCTTTAGACCTGCCTGCGCGTAGCCGCTTCGGCGAAGGCAGGGCGGAAACCTTTCATGGCCCAGCTTCGGAGCTCCAAACCCATGAAATGAATCCCATTTCTAAGAAGGCCGATTACCCATAACTTTAAACGGCCGCATTCTAAAGCTGAGGAGCCTGATTGCCTGTTCCGCCGGAATCTACCTTCGATCATGATTGCAACACAGTCTCTCAAGGGGGCGGGGAATAGATGAAGGAAATTTTAAATATCTTTAGCTATGGTTTTAAAGCCCCACCCTGCATCCGAAGACCTTTGTCATTTATAGGCAATTTAAAATAGAAGGTGGACCCTTTTCCAACTTCACTTTCGACCCAAATTTCACCTTTATGTCCTTCTACTATTTTCTTTGCAATGGCCAACCCAAGACCAGTACTCTTCTCCCCTGCTGTCGGTTTTGTGCTGGCTTTCTAAAAGGCTTTAAAAATATTAGGCTGTTCGTCTTCTGGAATGCCTTGCCCCTGATCGATCACCTTGGTGAGAACAAAGTCACCTTCCTTTTCCACTTCGATATTGATCTCCGTATTCGGGTAAGAATATTTTATCGCATTGCCGATTAAATTATTAAGTAACTGTTCTATTTTATTTTTATCAAAATCAACCAAAGGTATATCGTCCCTCAGTCC
>Ga0315277_10002376_pt1 | contig 26312 bp, 10 predicted proteins | sample YL17G05_15_MG_FD_203695 | JGI IMG/M metagenome (GOLD analysis project Ga0315277, IMG submission 203695) | Sediment microbial communities from Yellowstone Lake, YNP, Wyoming, USA - YL17G05_15 | ecosystem: Environmental > Aquatic > Freshwater > Lake > Sediment | place: USA: Wyoming | collected... | reverse complement strand
CTTCTTGCCATCGACGAACAGCCGGTTGGCCTGGCCCTCATGAGTGCCGGCGACGTGGTGCCACTCGGTATCCGTGTAGATCACATCGCTGCTGACGGCGCTCTTGGCAAGATCGGCGCTCCCGTCACCGACCCACAGGCGGAAAGTATTCGTCGCGTTGTGGCGGACGAGGCCGAAGCCCCAATAGTTCGTGGCGGTCATCAGTCTGCCGCCAATGCCCAGGTACTTGTCGGCATTGTTGGGAGCCATTTTGACCCATGCGGCCAGGGTGAAATCGCCGGTGATCTCCGCGCCGGTCCCGCAATTGACGTACTGACCGGACGTCCCGGTGAACGACAAGGCGCCGCCATAGAGCCCATCTCCCCAACCCAGGCCGCCAAGCAGGGTGCCGTGGTTGCCGTGGCCGGACCAGTCGACGGCGGTAGTTCCCGCTCCTTCGTCGAGTGGCCAGTATCCGAGGAGAGTGGCATCGGTGACGGCGATCTCAGGCACCGTCGTGAAGCTCCAGACCTCGCCCTGGGCCGGCGCAGCCCCGGGAAGGAATTCATCCACTCGCCAATAATAGGTCGTGCCAGGTTTCAGCTCGCCCGGAGGAAACTCCTCGGTTGCCGCCGGCATTCCGGTGGCGACCGGGGCGTTCTTGACGGTGTTGAGATCCTCGCCAAAGTTGACGTAGTGGAACAGGACGTTGAGGCCTTTATTCCACGTCAGCTTCTGACCCAACAGGACGTTCTTGACGTCATTGGCCGGGGTGGGTCCCCAGGCGATCTTCGGCCGGACCTGGAAGCTCCAGACCTTGCCTTTCCAGGGGCTGGCAGGATTAGACGTATTGATCTCGTCCACTCTCCAGTAGTAGGTCTTGCCTGGAGCCAGGCCCGCCGCGTATGCGGGTATGGACGAGATGGAAAGCGACGCTGCTGTGGTGGAAACAGGCTCGACCGTCCCGTCATTCACCGCATCGAAACTCTCGCCGAAGTAGACCTTGTGCGAGACTGCGAGCTCGCCGGGTGTCCAGGTGAGCTGGAATACCGACACGCCTATAGCACCGTCGGCCGGACTGGGGGCGACCGCCTTCATGAAGTCCGGGGCGACACCATTTGCCAGGTCTTTTACCTGCTCGGCCGTCAAGACTCGGTTGTAGATGCGAATATCATCCATGGGACCGTTGAAATACCGTTGGTTGTTGGTCCATGCTCCCCAGTTCAGAGGCCCCATATACAACGCCGGGCTCAACCCCGTGCTCGTTGCCTCCAGCACGCCGTTGACGTACAGCTTCGACTCTAACGTGCCGACATCGAACGTCCCCGCGAGATGATACCACTCGTTCGATTGCGCAACCGTCGTCGACGTGACGCCGCCTCCGCCATTGATATCGAAATTGAACTGGCTTGTGGTGTTTCTCAAATGGCCATGGAGCGAGCCGGTGTCCCACGCATCATTATGGACGATCGCGCGGTAATCGCTGGTATAGGGCAGATTTCGAGGTTTGAGCCAGAGGGCCACGGAGCAAGTGCCCTTGACAATCTGACCGTCCACGTCGATGTAGTTCGTCGAACCGTCGAGATCGAGAGCGCCGCCCACTCTTCCGGGGATCCAGTTCGCCGTGCCGCCAATCGTGCCGTTGCGGTTGTTGCCGGAGCTATCCTTGGCGACTGTGCCCGAGCTTTCGTCAAGCGCCCAATGCGCCACAAGGGCGCCGGCGTATCCCGTGTCAGCAATAGCACACATCGCCACAACGGCCAGAATCAGGTAAACCAATGTCTTAGACATGACAGTCCTCCTTTGTCTGAAGGAATATTGGACACTACTCACGCACTCTCCAGCGGCTAGGCATCACCTCCTTCTTGCCCGCAGGCACACAACTGCAAGAGAGACGCCGTGTTGCTACGAAACAAACGGAAAACACATGGATATGTCGCTGCCGACGTGCCTACTGCCTTACCCGGTTTCGTCACGGTAGGGACAGTCGCCGACCGACCGAGATCAAAAACCGCAGGTTTCACCCACGTGGCTCATCTTATCGTCCATGCCTGGTGAATTCAAGCGGAATTTGCGTATTTTTGCGGTCCACACCCTGCTTCGGCAAGACGTTTTCATGCACGCGCTTTCCCAGGTACCGATAGCCGCGACAGTGATGAGTGCCGGAGGGAATGCGACTGGCGAACGGGGAACAACCGGGGCCCGCGCTATACTGACACGGGCCCCGACTTGTACATCTGTGAGACAAAGGTCCGGACGGGTGGTTGACCCATCCTGACATTCATCGTCCAAGCTACGGTTGCGAACGTTACGGAGCCGGCTTGATCACGCGGATGTCGTCGATGAACAGCGAGCCGGAACCATCCGCAACCGGATTCGTGTGCTTGCCGACGCCGACGATCATCTTCTTGATCTTGGCCGGATTCACAGCGGTGAAGTCGCTCAGCGGCATCTGCACGTCGAGCCAATCACCCGAGTTCACGGCCGTCGCATTCGAGACCACAGCGCTCTTGCCCAGGCTGTCTTGCAGGACGACATAGAAGTCCTGCAGGCTGTTCCACATCGGGCTGTCGATGATGGCTCCTTGCCACTGGCCACTGACGCCGCCGGCGCTCTTGATGCCCTCGAACTGGAAGGTCCGGTCCTCGCCGGCCGCATGCGAAGTCACGCAAAGACCGATGTACACCGGAGCGGTCATCACGATATCTACCGAGTTCATGACGCTCCAGGCAGCGCCGTCGCTCGACACATACCCTGTGAGCGTGTCGCCGAATCGCTCGATCTTGACCCAGTAGGGCAGTGTGATCGCCGAGCCCGCCTCGAAGTTCGTCCCAGAGATCACCGACATATCCCCGCCGGTCACCGGGCGATTCTGGAAGGTGGCGCCATTGCCGGCGCCGCCGGTCATGGCCATCTGCGCACTTGCCGAGCCGCCGTCGAGGCTGTCGCGAATCATCACACCGCCCTTGGCCCAGGTATTGGAGCCGGTGCCGTTGCTGACGACCTTGGCAATCAATGAGCCATCGCCATTGAGAGTCTTGTAGGCGAAGGTGAACTCATCGCTGCTGAACCAAATGTCTGCGCCGGCGCCAGTCACACTCATCTTGCCGCCGGTCTCCGTGACCGCTACAGGAGTGGGCGCCGCCCGATAGCCATAGACTTGCAGGCTCAGGATCTTGACATCATTGAGCGTCCAGTTCTGAGGCGATGTCCAAGTCCGCTCGGCTTCCGAGTTGAACGGGCTGTCGCCGTTGTTATAGCCCAATGGCATGGATTGCGTGCTGCCAGGCCGGACGACCGAAGTCTCCACAATGTCCGTGTACGGCGTGCCTTCCGCCCAGATGTCATGTCCGACGGCCGATCCGGTCCCGTTGCCGGGGTCGCCGGCGGGGAAGAACTCATCTTCCGAGAAGCCATAACCATCGATCCAGGTCTGGAACAGGCGGTCCGGCGAGTCGTTCGTGTACGTCTCAAAGTCGTCCACGATGATGAAGTCGGCTGTTGTGAAGCTCCAGACCGAGCCCTTCCACGGACTGCCGACGGCGGTGTCGTTCACCTCATCGACTCTCCAGTAGTACGTCGTGTTGAACTCCAGGTCGGCGGGGGCAAAGGTGTTCTCATCCTTCCCCTGGCTACCCTTGTAGACGGCGGTATCGGCCGTTGTGGCTGCCTCGACGGCGGCCTTATCCGTGCCCAGGTATACATGATGTGTGACTGCTTTGTCCCCGATGGTCCACGTCAGCGTCGCATCCTGCGGGATATTCACATCTGCATCCTTCGGATAGATCGCTCTGGCGCGCACCGGCGGCTGCAGAGGGCCGGGCGGGATGATCTGGCGAGCCACGCTGGGCGTCTGCCAGTACAACTGTGCCGATGCGTCGCCTCCCCATTCATAGTATTCCATGACCAGCGAGTAGATCCCCGGCTCGAGCATCTGTGGCCTGCTGGACGAGTCGGCAGCGCCTCGGTCAACCCAGGCATTGACGATCCTCTGATCATTGAGCCACAAGCGCCCGCCGTCGTCGGTCCTGACGATAAAGGTGTACGCATCGGCCACGGCGATCTCCAGGTCCGCCGTCCAGCGAACTGAGAAGTAGTCCACTCCGATGGGCGTGCCCGGACTACTCGTACCCCAGGTGAAGTCGATGGATGGGTCGATCCGTGTCAGAGCCGGCGCTCCGGGCAGATCCCGGCTGGTGTTGGCGAAGTACTCGCCCTTGACGCCGCCGGGACCGCCGCCGGTCGTGAAGCTCCACAGCTCGCCGGGGTAGTTCACGGCGCCAACCTCGTCCACGACCCAATAATAGGTTGTCTCTTTGGTCAAAGTCCCCGGCTCATAGGTGGTGGTGCCCAGCGATCCCTTGAGCACGCTGGCATCGCGTGCCTCCACTTTGGTCCGGTCTGTGCCGAAGTACAGATTGTGCTTGGTCGATCCCTGTCCGGGCTTCCAGCTCAGATCGACGTTCGGATCGAGCCACTTGTCACCGTTGCGCGGGTTACAGTCATATGCCGTATTAGGTGCGGTGGTGAAGCTCCAGACGTCTCCCGTGTGCACGGTGCTGTCGACTTCGACCTCGTCGACTCGCCAGTAGTAGGTCTGACCAGGCGTGAGCCCGGCGAATTCCCAGTACATCGCCATGAAGATTTGCTGGCGACCCTTGAACTCGGCCTGTCCCAACTCGGGAGTCTTGCCGAGGTACACATCGTGCCATTGGGCAACCGTGCCCGATGTCCATTGCAGCAATGGCTGCAGGACCCCTGTGGCCCCGTCGCCAGGAATGGGCGCATAGGCCTTGGGACGGGCTGCCAGTTTCTTGATCTCGTTCAGGGTCAACGCGCGATTGTACAGGCGGAAGTCATCAATCAAACCGCCGTAGGGGGAATCGTGGGCGGGTCTGTCGCCGATCGAGAAGCCTGTCACCGTATTGCCCGGTATCACCTTGGTCATGCCCGTGGCGCTATGCCAGAGAGCGCCGTTGAGATAGATGCTCTGGACGCCAGTATCGACGTTCTTGACGAACGCCCAGTGCCGCCACTCGCCTTCGTACTCGCTGGCAGTAGCCGTCTTGGAGATCCGGTTGGGATTGAACGTGGCGCCCGGATCACCGCTGGTGTCCCAGTAGACGGTCCCGTCGCTCCACGGGGCGTGGCAGGAGGCCACCCTTGCATTGTTGTCGGAAACGTTGCTGAACGCGCCGAACGTGAAGTTGGCCTGAGGCTGGATGGCAGGATCGCCATAGGACCAGAAGGCGACGGTCAGTTGCCTCGAGATCGTGGACCACGCCTGCGCGGGGGCATCGACGTGGCCGACGGCATTGAAGTTCAATGCCGAGCCGAGCAGACCATTAACCCACTGTGCGTTGGTCACAGTGCCGTCGTAGCCGTGACCGGAACTGTCACGAACGACTGTGCCTTCGGCTTCGTCAAAGGTCCACCAGCCGACCAGATTGGGGTCCTGCTGGGCCTGGACGGCGCCGGCCGCCATCAGACTGAGCAGGAGTACAGAAACAATCAGCAAAATTGATTTCCTGAACATGGCAGTCCTCCTGAAAAAGGCTGAAACAAGAAGTGGTTGGGTCCGGTCAAACCGATCCGGCCTGCTTACATCGATTCTCGCTCTCATACTCATAGTCGCGCGTATTCTCATTACGGCACCTTTGCGAAACAGGAAACCGGTGGCTCCGGCTGCAATCGTCGGAGCCACCGGGCATGCGTGTTCAAGGAATCTCGGCGTTCGAAATCTATCGATTACCCGCCCGTCGCGGGTTTGATCACTCGGATGTCATCGATGAACAGCGAGCCGTGGCCGTCCTGCTTGGGATTGTCCCGGTCGCCGACGCCGATGTACATCTTCTTGATCTTGGCCGGATTCACGCCGGTGAACTGGCTCAGCGGGATCTGCCACTCGGTCCAGTCGGCGGCGTTGACTGCCGCAAGATCGGGATTGACCACGACCTTGCTCTTGTTGGCGCTATCCTGCAGAACGACGTACAGGCTGGCCGGAGCGTTGCGCGTCAGGCCGACTTCAAGCGTCTGCCAGGTGCCTGCGGCCCCGGTGGCCTTGATGTTGTCGAACTGGAAGGTCCGCGGCTCACCCGGCGCGTTCGCGGTAACGCACACGCCAATGTAAATCGGGGACGACATGGTGACGAACTGGGATGTACCCAGTTGCGTCCAGGTGGTCCCGTCGGGCGAGATCGAGCCTTTGAAGCTGTCGCCCGCTCGCTCGATCTTGACGTAGTACGGCGGCGCCACGACCGTCGCGGCATCCGCGTTATAGGATTGCAGATCGGACTCGGGCCGCCACTGGAAGCTGGCGCCGTTACCACCGCCGCCGGTCATCACCATCATGGCATGCGGCGAGCCGGCGTCGAGGCTGTCACGGATCATCACGCCGCCTTTGGCCCACACGTCCGTCCCGACGCCGTTGCTGGTGACGCGTGCCACGAGCGAGGCGTCGCCGGTGATGGTCTTGAAGACGAAGGTGAACTGGTCGGCGTTGCCCCAGATGTCCAGGCCCTCGCCTGTGACGGTCATCTTGCCCGAGGTTTCGGCGATGGGCGCCATCGGGGCCGGATAGCCTCGGATTTGCAGGCTCAGCGTGTCCACACCGCCGACGGTCCAGTTCTGAGGCGCACTCCAAGTCCGCTCGATCTCCGAGTAATAGGGCTGGATGATGTTGTTGTAATCGACGGGCATCGACTGTTTGCTGCCGCCGGGGGCGACGATCGAAGTCTCAACGATCGTGGTGTACGGGGTGCCCTCCGACCAGATGTCGTGTCCGACTGCGGCGCCCGTGGTGTTGCCCGGATTGCCGTCGGGGAAGAACTCGTCGGCAGAGAAGCCCCAGCCGTCGATCCAGGTCTGGAAGATGCGGTTCGGGGACTCATTCGTATAGTTCTCGATCTCATCCACGATCAGGTAATCGGGGACTGTGAATCCCCAGACGGTCCCTTTGCGGACGGTTGTTCCGTCGGCTTCGACTTCGTCGATGCGCCAGAAGTAGGCGCCGCCGTCAAAGACGACGACGTCGGCCACGGAGGTGCTGGTGCCGGCCTGCCGGCCCTTATACTCGGGCGAGGCGGTGTCAGCGGCCTTGACTGCGGCTCTGTCGGCTCCGAAGTACACATCATGCTGGGCGGCCGTGTCTCCCGGCGACCAGCTCAGGTCCGTGGCGTCACGGATATCCACGTTGGCGCCGGACTTGGGCTGCGGATTCCAGGCCAGCATCGTATCGCCGCGCATCACCTGCGTGATGTCTTCCAGAGTCAGTGCCTTGTTGTACACGCGGACATCATCCACCGCGCCGTCCCAGAACTCAGCGTAATTGTTCACCTGCCGTCCGATGTGGGCACGGCCAGGAGTCAGATTCCAGGTCTTTGCCTCCGAGGTCAGCAGTCTGCCGTCGGCATACAGTTTGGCCGTCGTCCCGTCGTACGTCAGGCAGATGAAGTGCCAGGTGTCAACCTCCCAGAAATTGTCAGTCCAGATGTCGTCGCCGTAGCCTCCGCCGTAGAGGGAGGTCCCATTGATGCCAATGAACATGGCCAGGCTTGTCCCCTCCGAGCCGTAGGCGGCCAGCCATCGCCAGCCGGCGGCCACGGTATCGGTCTTGCCCCACCCGGACAACGAGCGCGCCGCCGTGCCGATAGGCCAGCCCGGGGGATTGCCCAAGTCCACGTAGTCGTTGTCGCCATCGAGCTGCAGGGCGTCCCCGTAGTATCCCTCAACCCATGTCGGATTGCTCATGAGAGTACCGTAGTGATCCCCGCCTGAGTAATCGACGACCACCGTGCCGGAGTTCTCGTCATCCAGCTTGTACCAGCCGACCAGGTTCGGATCGCTCTTGGCAATGACCGGGCGAACCGTAAAGGTCCAGACGTTGCCGGTCACTCGGTTGGTCCCGACCACCTCGTCGATACGCCAGTAATACGTCGTGCCGCGCGACAGGACGCCCGGCGTATAGGAGACAGCGATCTGCCCCGTTTTCTTCTTAGCGTCGCCCGTGCCGGCTTCGACGGTTGCGCGATCCGTGCCGAAGTACACGTCATGTTGGGTCGCGTTACTGCCCGCCGACCATTCAAGCACTACATTGGGATCGACATACGCCGCGCCATCGAAAGGCCGCGGGGCCCAGGCCGTCGTCGGGTTCATGGTGAAGCTCCACACGTCGCCCGGTATCACGGTCCCGGCGCCGTCAATGGCGTCGACTCGCCAGTAGTACGTCTGTCCCGGCGTAAAGGGCGTCACGGAGTAGTACATTTTGTACAGGATCGATTGGCGCGAGGCGACGCGATTGGCCTCCGTGAGATCGGGGGTCGTGCTCAGATAGACATCCTCCAAGACCGCCGTCTCGCCCGGGGTCCACGTCAGCAGGGACACGGTTACTCCCGTGGCGCCATCGGCGGGACTGGGCTTGCGGGCCTTCACTTTCGGCGGAACCAGCGCCTTCATCTCCGCCGCGGTCAGGACGTGGTCGTAGAGCCGCACGTCGTCCACGTCGCCGTCCCAGAACTCGGCCGCGTCATTTACTTGGCGCCCGATGTGGGCCCGGCTCAGGACCAGGTTCCAGTTCTTGGCCATCGTGCCGACTTCTCGCCCGTTGACGTAGGCCCTGGCCGTAGTTCCATCGTAGGTCAGGCCGACGTGGGTCCATTCGTCCAACACCCAGGCGCCGGCTACCGTGATGTCATCACCGCCGTAGCCTCCCACAATCAGCGAGTTGCCGTTCATGCCGATGAACATGGCCTGGCTGGTGTTCGGCGAGCCGTAGGCCGCCACCCAGCGGTATCCGGCGGCTGTGCTGTGCGTCTTGCCCCACCCGCACAAGGATCGCGGAGCCTTGCCCGACGGCCAGCCCGCCCGGTTGCCGAAATTCACATAGTCGTCGCGCCCATCGAGCTCCAGCGCGCCTCCAATCGTCCCGGTGATCCAGACCGGGCCGCCGATGAGCGTGCCGCTATTGCCATTGCCGCTGGAGTCACTGGCCGTGGTGCCGGCCCCGTCATCCAGCGCCCAGTGCGCTATGAGAGCGGCCGGGGCGCTGCCGGCCAAACTCAGCGTTACGAACAGGGACATCAGACAGATGAATCGCTTGTACATGGCAGGCCTCCTTCAGGTGATCTATGATTTACTATTTGCGATCTACCATTTCGGCTCACGCCGAGGCGGGGCCGATGCGCCCGACTCGCCAACCAGAAATGGTAAACCGTAAATAACAGAGAACGCAGATCTCCAGGGGACAGGATACCATATCGGACCTCTGCCTGCAAGAAGAAAAACCGGCAGAAACAGGGGATTTGTCGCGACTGGGTCGGTCCGGAAACGGTCGGGGCCTGCACCCAATCGGCACAGGCCCCGAACTACTGTAAACCGCTTGCCAGGGGTGTTCGCCGGCGGCCTTCTTCAACAGGTTGCCCAGACCACGTTTTTGAGGCCCGGACCAGCGACGCCCCGCTTACCGATCTCCGGCAAGATAACGAATCTCAGACTCCGATAGAGCACGGTTGTAGATACGGAAATCGTCGAGCGCACCCGTCAAGTATGCATCACCCGTGTACTGGGACTGGCCAAGCCAGTTCTGGTTCGTGGTGGCCAAATCCCTGGGCAGCAGCGTCGTGGGACGCTGTCTGACCAGTGTGCCGTCCTCATACAGCCGCAGGGTCATGCTGGCGGCGTCGATGACAACCGCCACATGGTGCCAGCCCGTCGACATCTGGGCGGGAGCAGTGACGATTTGCTCACCTACCGTGGCGGTGCGAATGGCGAACCGCACGGCCCCGTTGCCGGTGTAGGCTGTCAGGAACATGTAGTTGGTCGTCCCGGTGCCGAAATCGAAAATCCGCTGCCAGGCGCCGCCGGTGTTGGTGAAGTCCGCCCAGACGGCAAAGGTCGAGCTGCCCAGCGTGCTCAGCAGCGGCCCGATGGGCAGATCTGCAAAGTCGCTGACCCCGTCGAAGTTCAGGGCTTTGCCGTAGCCGGGCATTCCATCCAGGAACTCAGGGTTGCCGGACGTTGTGCCGTGGAGGTTCTTGCCGGAGCTGTCCTGCATGTTGCCTTCCATCGAATACAGGGCTGACAGGCCGGCGGTGCCCGGATCGACCGGCGTCACCACCTGCGGAGGCGTGGCATACAAACAGATATCATCGATGAAGAGGGTCCCGGTCCCGCCGGACGAGCCGTTGCCCACGCCGATGGCGAGGGTCTTGACGCTCTTGAGGTTGGCGCCCGTGACGGAGGCCAGATCGATGTTCCACTGCTTCCAGACCGGGGTCGTGGTGCTCGCGGCCCCATTGTTGTACATCACCTGCTTGCCGTTGATCTTGACATAGACCGGGGCAGGGGAGTTGTCCGAGGCGCCGCGGAAGTACAGCACGAGGGTGGTGATGCCGTGCTTGGTCCAGTCCTGCGGGTCGGCAAACGTGTACACGCCCTCAGAGTACCGTGGGGCGGCGGAGTTGTCGTAGAACAAGGGCATAGACTGCAGGCCACCGTGAATGATGGCCTTCTCCATGATATCGCTCGTGGTCGGGTCGTAGCCGACCAGAGCCCCGGAGCCGTTGCCGTCCCCGCCGTTCGGGAAGAACTCGTCGGCGGAGAACCCGGCGCCGTCGATCCAGGCCTGGAAGACCCGGTCGGGGGACTGGTTCGTGTAACTCTCGAAATCGTCGACGACGACGTAGTCGGCGGTCGAGAAGCTCCAGACGTCGCTAGCCCAGGAGGAAGGCGTCTCAGCGTCATTGACCTCGGTCACTCTCCAGTAATATTTCTGGGCCAGACCCGCTGCCATGTCGTAGCTGGGCTCGGAAACCGTGACTGCCAGGGGCAGATTGTTCGGGTCGGTGCCGAGATACACCTGATGGGAGGCGGCCTCGCGTCCGGCCCGCCAGCCGAGGGCCACCTGCGGGTGCAGACCCGTCGTGTCCGGGGCCGGCTTGGGCTCTCTGGCCAGGACCGGGACCGAGTAGAAGCGGACCTCGCTCAACCCGTACTGAACCAGGAAGCCGCCCCAGTTGCTGTTGATCGTCAGCTTGACGTATTTCGCCTGTGCGCCGGTGAAATCGACCATAATGTCGGACGCGTAGTCGTCGGAGGCGGTAGCCTTGGCAAATTCAAAGTCGCCCAGCGTCGCCCATTCGTTGGCGTCGACGGAATACTGAACAGTGACGTCCTTGGCGCCCAGACCGAAGTCGAGTTCCGTCAGTTGATTCGAGTTCCACACCTGCATCTTGTCCAGCTTGTAGGTCTTCTCGAAGGCGAACTGGATCCAGGTGGGCTGGGGTCCACCCCTCTTGCTGAGCCACATGGCTTTTCCGTCGGTGGAGTGCTGGTCGAGGGGGTCGAGGCCGGAGCCGTTCACGGTCTTCTCCGGTCCCGTGTCCTTGCTGCTGGAGCTGGAGGCGGTGGCCGTGACGTTCGTGATCGGGTAGGAGTATGGCTCGACCGTGAACTTCCATATATCGCCCCGGTGGAGAGTCACGCCGTCGGCCTCCACCTCGTCGACTCGCCAGTAGTATGTCTTCCCGAACTCAAGCGGGTCCAGGTCGAACGAATTCGCGTCCTGCTTCTCGGCCAGGAGCACGCCCAACGGATTGGATACGCTGGCATTGGTGACATCATCGAGCGAGGCGCCGAAATATACATTGTGCGCGGCGGCGGTCGCGTCGGCCGTCCAGGTCAAGTCGGAGTCCCGCAGCACATCCGTGGTCTTGTCGACGGGGCTGGGATTGTATGCTTTGAACCCGGGCACGACCTGCGGGCCTTCGATCGTGAACTCGTCGAACGCCGCATAGCCGACGGCGTCTGAGAACACGGCATGGGCAAGCCCCACCTGGAGCGGTACGTTGGCCAGATCGTCTCGGACCAACGGGGATGCGCCCATTTCGGTCCAGGTCACGCCGTCTGTGCTGGTCCGGAAGTGGAACGTATTGCCCTGACGCTCGAGTTGAAGCCAGGGGTCCAGGTTGAACGCCTTGCCGTTGTGCCCGTCCTCCGTGCGCACGTTGTCGTCGGCGCTGCGCACGAAGTTGCCGCAGCTCCAGATCGGGAAGTAATCGATGGCGACCCAGTCCTCTCCGGGGCCGGCGTCTGCCGGTTCCGCCCTGGCCATCAACCCGCAATCGTTATGATAGACCCAGGCGGCTGCCGTCCCGGCGTAATCGGTGACTTTGACCGTGGCGACGAAATCGCCCTTGACCACCTTGTACAGGAACGGACCCAGGGGGGTCCACGGCTCGGACCAGTAGGACAGGGTGGATTCCACGTACAACTGGCCGGGGCGACCCTGCGACGCGTTGAGAGCCGTCACCGTCTCGTTGGGCCCCTTACCCAGGAATCCGTCCCAGCCGCTCCCGGCAGTCCCGTCCACGACATAGTCGCGCGCGGTGTCGAAGCCGTCACGGAACAGGCCTGCCTGAACCGTGCCGGCGATGCCCAGGACAGCGGCTGCGCAAATCCAAAAGATAGGTTTTCGGTACATATCAGCCTTCCTTAAAAGAGACATGAATCACACTACTTCAGTTCGACCTGCGAATAGAGATATGCAGGCCCCGGCTCTCGTGAGTCCACGGGAGCCGGGGACGCTGCTCAGCAATGCCGCCACAGGCGCGGAATCCCGCGTCGGCGTTTACGGCTGTGAAGTCACAATGCTGAAGTCATCGAACGCGGCGAAGCCCACGCTGTCGGAGAACGTCGCGTGGTGCATGCCGACCTGGACGGGCAGGCCGTCGAAGTCCTTCCTCTCGATGGGCGAGCGGGCCATCTCCTGCCACGTCTGGCCGTCGGCGCTGACGCGGAAGTGGAACGTATTGCCGACGCGCTCGATCTGCAGCCACGGCAGCAGGTTCCAGGCCAGACCGTTATGGCCGTTCTCCCGTCGCACGCCGTCATTGGCGGAGCGCACGAAGTCGCCGCAGCTCCAGATGGGGAAGTAGTCGAGGGAGACCCAATCTTCCCCGGGGCCGGCGTCGGCATCGGCGACGTTGCGGACCGTTAGGCCGCAGTCGTTGTGATAGACCCAATTGTTCGGATCGCCTGCGTATCCGGTGACTTTGACGGTGGCGACGAAGTTGCCTGAGACGACCTTGTACAGGTACGGTCCCAGCGGCGACCACGGCTCGGACCAGACGGCGTTGACGGACTGGAGATAGAGCTGTCCGTCGCGACTAACAGAGGCATCGACGACGCCGTTGACGTCGTTGATGTCGCCCACCAGGCCGTCGTAGGCGGTCCCTGCCACGCCGTCAGCCACGAAGTCGTGCGCGGCGGCAAAGTCGTCCTTGAACGTGTTGGTCTGGAGCACGAAGTTGTCGAACGCCGCATACCCGACACTGTCGGAAAAGGTCGCATGCTGCAGGCCAACCTGCACGGGCAGATCGTTGAAGTCCTCACGGACCATCGGAGTGCCCATGTCCTCCCACGTCTGGCCGTCCGGGCTCACGCGAGCGGTGAAGGTGTTGCCCTTGCGCTCCAACTGGAGGAATTTGTAGGCGTTCCATGCCTTGCCGTTGTTACGTGGCTCGCGCCGCGTGCCGTCGTTGGCGGTGCGCACCATGTTGCCGCAGTTCCAGATGGGGAAGTAATCGACGGAGATAAAGTCCTCGCCGGGTCCGGCGTCGGCGTCCGTCACGTTGCGGGCCATCACGCCGCAGTTGTTGTGATAGACCCAGTTGTTCGGATCGCCGGCATAGTCCGTGACCTGGACCGTGGCGATGAAGTCGCCCTTGACCACCTTGTACAGGAACGGTCCCAGCGGATTCCAGGGCTCCGCCCAGACGGCATTGGCCGATTCCAGGTAGAGCTGGCCGGGATGATTGGCATCGCCCGTCGTGATCGCATTGGCCGTCTGATTTGCATCCGCGCCGACGAGGCCGTCCCAGAACGTCCCTGCGACGCCGTCTTTGAGGAAGTCATGGGCCGTGTCGAAATTCTCCGTTGCCGGGAACATGGTGGCGACGATCGGCGCTCCGGCGGCGAAGGACCACACATCGCCGACGTAGATGTCGCCGGTGTCGCTGATCTCGTCCACGCGCCAATAATAGGTCGCGCCGCGGGTCAGCTCCTGCTCCACCACGTAACTCGTTTCCATCTCCAGGCCCATCGACTCGAGATTGTTCGGATCAGTGCCGAAGTATACGTCGTGCGCGAAGGCGTTGTCGCCGGCGGTCCATTCCAGCGTCACGGCGCCCACGACCCGGGACTTGTCTTCCGGACTCTTGAGGATGGCCTTGTAGTTGGCGAACGTCTCGACGTGGAAGTTGTCGAACGCCGCGTAGGAAAGGTCCTCGGAGTAGGCGCACTGGAACATCCCAACCTGTATCGGTATATAGGCCAGGTCCTTGCGAACGAACGGGTCGCACAACTGCGTCCAGGTCTGCCCATCGGCGCTCTGGCGAGCGTAGAACGTGTCGCCCTTGCGCTCCAGTTGCAGGTACGTGCCGGCCTTCCACGCCAGGCCGTTATTGCAGGGCTCCGTGCGGGCGCCGTCATCGGCCATGCGCACCATGTTGCCGCAGCCCCAGATCGGGAAGTAGTCTATGGAGATCCAGTCTTCCCCGGCGCCGGCATCTTCCAGTTTCGCCCTGGCCACGAGCCCGCAGTTGTTGTGGTACACGGGGTTGTTCGGATCGCCGGCGTAGTCGGTGACCTTGACCGTGGCGATGAAGTCGCCGGTGACGACCTTGTAGAGGAGCGGCGGCATGGCGTCCCAGGGCTCTGCGAAGGCCGCGCCGGTCGATTCCAGGTACAATTGTCCCGCCCGGGCAGTCGAGGCGTTCAGCGCGCTGCCCTTTCCCCCGGGCCCAACGCCCAGGGTCCCATCCCACCCTGTCCCGGCGACCCCGCCGGCGATGTAGTCGTGGGCGACGCCAAAGTCGTCGCTGAATACCTCCGCCCGCGCACCGCCGCACGCGAGCAGGACAAGGGAGACACACGTCAGATACGTCAGCTTTCTACACATGCCCATCCTCCTTCCAAAGGAAATGTAGGGGCGAATGATTCCTCGCCCCTGATGTCTGCCGGAGACACACAGGGCCTTCCGGCGGGGCGAATGATGATTCGCCCCTAGTTACAACAGCATACCATAATTCCTCTTCGTTTGGAATACTACTTGACCACGCGAATGTCGTCGATGAACAGCATGCCGGAGCCATCCGCGGCGGGATTTGCCCGGCTGCCGATGCCGATGGTCATCTTCTTGACCTTGCTCATGGTCACGCCGGTGAAGCTGCTCAGCGGAATCTGCACCTCGGTCCAGCCGGCGGCGGTCACCACATCCGGATTGGACACCACAGCGGACTTGCCTGCGCTGTCCTGGACGGCGACGTACAGGCTCTGCTGGCTGTTATGCCACGGAGTGCTGATCACGGCTCCTTGCCACTGGCCGCTGACGCCGCCGGTGCTCTTGATGCCCTCGAACTGATAGGTCCGGTCCTCGCCCGGCTGATGCGAGGTGACGCACAGACCGATGTACACGGGGGCGGCCATCGCAATCTCGGCCGAGCTCTCCATGACCGGCGGGTTCCAGGTGACGCCGTCGGCGGACGCAGAGGCGAAGATCGTGTCGCCGGTGCGTTCGATCTTCACCCAGTACGGGGCCGTCACGGCCGATACGGCATCGCTATTGGACGAGGCCCCATGGGCCGCCGGCCGCCACTGGAAGCTGGCGCCGTTGCCGCCGCCGCCGGTGATGACCATCATGGCATGAGCCGAGCCGCCGTCGAGGCTGTCGCGAATCATGACGCCGCCCTTGGCCCAGGTATTGGTGCCGGTGCCGGTGCTGACGACCTTGGCGATCAGCGAGCCGTCGCCGGTGAGGGTCTTATAGGCGAAGGTGAACTCATCGCTGCTGTACCAGATGTCCGCGCCATCGCCGGTCAGACTCATCTTGCCGCCGGTCTCAGTGACCGCTACGGTAGTGGGCGCGGTCCGATAGCCGTAGACCTGCAGACTCAGCGTCTTCGAATTGTTGAGCGTCCAGTTCTGAGGCGATGCCCAGGTCCGCTCGGCTTCCGAGTTGAACGGGCTGTTGCTGTTGTCGTAGCCCAAAGGCATGGACTGCGTGCTGCCGGGGCGGACGATCGAGGTTTCCGCGATGTCCGTGTACGGCGTGCCTGCCGTCCAGATGTCATGTCCAACGGATGCGCCCGTTCCGTTGCCGGGATCGCCGTTGGGGAAGAACTCATCCGGCGAGAATCCCCAGCCATCGATCCAGGTCTGGAACAGGCGGTTCGGCGAGTTATTGGTGTAGCTCTCAAAAGTATCGACCACGATGAAGTCGGCCGTGGTGAAGCTCCAGACCGAGCCCTTCCACGGGCTTTCTGCCTCGGCAGGATTGACCTCATCGACTCTCCAGTAGTAGGTCTTGTTGAAGTCCAGTTGGCCGGGGTCGAACGAGGTCTGGTCGGCTGCCTCCTCGCCGCGATAGGCGGGGCCGCCCGGCTCACCATTGGCCACGGCATCGCGATCATCGCTGAGGTAGACCTGATGCTTCGCGGCCCTGGTGCCGGCGGACCATTGCAGCTCCAGGGTCTGAGCCGTGTTGGGCTCATTGTTCCGGGGCCGGGGACCAAAGGCCCAGAAGGCCTCGAACGGCCTCAGGTAACTGCCCGCAATCAGCTCGCGGGTGGAGATGCCGGGGCCTTGCCATGCCGCCGACCCGTTGTCCCCGCCGCTGCCTTCCTTCCAGTGGGCCATGATGTAGTAGCGGCCTGCCTCCAATTGGATGGGCTGGGACTTCTGCTCGGCCAGCTTGTCCCACTCTTGCGCGTTGGTCCAACTGTTCACGGAAGCAATCACCACGGCACTGTCGGGGTCGGGACCGAGGAAGAGCTGGGCGTTGTCATCCGCGGCGACCCAGAAGGTGTACTTGCCGGTGACCGGCACATGGAGCCAGGCCGACAGCCTGCCGATGTAGTTGTCCGCGATATCGGCCGGGGACGCAAAGTTCGGCATACCATCATTCACATCAGTTGGCGAGCCCGGATACCGCGCGTCGGCGTAGATGTCGGCGATCGAGGTTCCCGAGTTGCTGTTCATCCACAGCTCGCGTTTGGCAAAGCCCAGGCCCGGAATGGTCGTCGTGAAGCTCCAGACCTGGCCGGGATGCACCACGTTGCTCAGGTCGGTCTCATCGACGCGCCAGTAGTAGGTCGTTTCGAGCGTCAGAGGCGCCAGGGCGAACTGCGGCGTGTTTAACACGCCCTTGTCCACGCTCGCGGCGCCATTGGCCACATCGTCCTTATTCGTGCCGAACCAGAGCTTGTGCGACTTGGCATTCTGGCCGGCCGCCCAGGACAGATCGACATCGAGCATCTGGTACAGGGCGCCATCCGGCGGCATCGGATTGAAGGCCACCAGCGGAGCGGTGGTGAAGGACCAGGTGTCGCCCGTGAAGATCGCGCCGTCGGCGGCGACCTCGTCGATTCGCCAATAGTACTTTTGTCCCGGGACCAGGGGGGACTTCGTGTGGTAGTACATTTTGTACGAGATGGGCTGATTCGGGACGACGCAATCGGCCGCGGTCAGCTCCGGCGTCGTGCCGAAATAGACGTCCTCAGATGTCGCTATGGCCGCCGGGGTCCAGGTCATCAGGGGCATCATCACGCCCACGGCGCCGATGGCGGGGCTGGGATTGGCCGCCTTTCGGGGGCCGCCCGCCTTGAAGTTCTGCTCGATTTGTTTCTGGGTGAGGACGCCGTCGTGGATGCGGACCTCGGCAATCGAGCCGGTGAAGTTGAGCGCGCTCTCGGGGGCGGTCCCGGCGTTGTTGCCTTGGGCGGCGATGCGGATGATGTTGCCGGGGTGCGTGTTGAGGGCGACCGCCCGCTCGCCGGCGGGACTGCCGTTGGCATAGAGGCGACACGTCGTCCCATCATACGTGTAGACCAGGTGCCACCACTTGCCGAGCGTGGGCGTGGGCGAGACGCTGCCGCCCCAGGGCATGTCCGGGCTACCCCAGTGTCCCACGGCGCCCCAGGTGCCGTTGTTGCCGTAGTTGAAGGCGATGTTCGTGCCGTCCGGACCGCCGCGGTGACTCCAGTGGACCATCGTCTCTTCGCCGACGGTCGTCGGGTTGTACACCCAGACCTCGATGGTGCGCGTGCCCTTGCCCTCGATGCCAGGCACGGAGGTCGGCCCATCGAACCAACTGGCGCCGTCGAAGGTGACGGTCTTGAGCCCGGCCACGTCCTCCACGACCGGGCCGCCGTTGGCGGTGAAGTCCCCGAGCGTGCCGTGGTTCGTCCACGTTGTGACATTGGACCCGTACGCGAGGTCCTCCGCCCGCAAATCGACCAGCAGTGTCTCCGCCACGTTGATCTGTGCCATCGCGCGTGCCGACAGGCCCAGAAGTAATGCGATGCAAACCAGATACATCAGCTTCTTACTCATACCAGGTCTCCTCAAAAGCGAAGTCTCGAATCGCGCTTGGTCGTCCACGACGACGCACGTATATCACAACGACAAATCGCCCGTGGCACGCAGGGTCAGGCAACGGCGAGCGATGATTCGCCTCTGCGTATCCCGCGCAGCACGAACATAGCGGTAAACCCATCCTGCCATGACCCTCCAACGTCCTGTCGGGCAAATCGATCCTGCAACCGATTGAGTCTTTCTATAATATCCGATGAGGACCTGTATTTCAAGCGTGCGGGGGCCCGTCCCGAAAATTAGCACAGGCCCCGAAGTACTGCAAACCGCCTGCCGGCATCGTCGCCGGCGGCCCTCAGTCACTCATCTACGATTTACCATTTGCCATTTCGGCTTGCGGCGACGCGGGGCCGCCGAGGCCGATTCGTAAATCATAAATGGTAAATCACATCACCGGTCGCCGGCAAGGTAACGAACCTCGCCAGGTGACAAGGCGCGGTCATAAATGCGCAGATCGTCCAGCGCGCCGCCGAAGTAGGGATCGGCCTCGAACTGCGAGCGGCCGAGCCAGTTCTGGGTCGTATTGCCCAAGTCCTTGGGCAGCACTGCAGTGGCGCCGCTGGCGACCAACAGGCCATCCTGGTACAGTTGCAGGGTGCCCGCAGCGCCGTCGATGACAATGGCCACATGGTGCCAACCCTCCGTAAGGGGCGTGGAGGCGGTCACCGCCTGCTCTGCCGCGGTGGGGGTCCGGATCGCGAACCGCAGGGTTCCCGTCACCCCGTTGTTCGGCGACAGGAACATATAATTGTCCGTCCCGGTGCCGAAATCGAGCACTCGTTGCCAGAGACGGCTGGCGCTGAAAAGACTGACACGGGCGGCGATCGTCATGCTGCTCAGGGAGTTGATGAGCGGCCCGACGGGCAGGCTCACGTGGTCATTCACGCCATCGAAGTACAGCGCCTTGCCGTAGCCGGTGGCACTCTGGTCATATTCCGGGTTGCCGGAGGGCGTGCCGTGCATGCCTTTGCCGGAGCTGTCCTGCACATTGCCGTCCATAGCGTACAACCCGACCAGGCCATTGTCGCCCGGGTCCACGGGCGTGATGATCTGCGGCGGTGTGACGTAGAGCACGAGATCGTCAATGAACAGCGTCCCCGTTCCACCGGCAATCCCATCGCCGACCCCCAGCGTAAGGCTCTGGATGCCCTTGAGGTTGACGCCGGCGGAGGCCAGATCGATGTTCCATTGCTTCCAGACGGGAATGGCCGTAGTTAGAGCGTTGCCGCTGTACGATACCCTGGTGCCATTGATTTTGGCATAGAGTGGAGCGGGGGCATTGTCCAAATCGCCCCGGAAGTAGACCACCAGCGTGGTGAGGCCGTATCCGCTCCAATCCTGGGCGGCGGCGAAGGTCCGCAGCGTCTCGGAGTACCGCGTGCCGCTGGAGTTGTCGTAGTACAGGGGCATGGATTGCTTGCCGCCGTGAATGATCCCGGTCTCCATGATGTTGCCCGCAGTGGGGTCGTAGCCGACCAGAGCTCCGGAGCCGTTGCCGCTGTTGCCATTCGGGAAGAACTCATCCCGCGAGAAGCCTGCACTATCGATCCAGGTCTGGAAGACCCTGTTCGGCGAGTCGTTGGTGTAGCCCTCAAAATCGTCCACGACGGCGTAGTCGCCCGTCGTGAAACTCCACACGGGGCCCTTCCACAGCTTGTCGGGGTGAGCGTCGTTGACCTCGTCCACCCGCCAGAAATAGCTTGTGTTGGCTTGCAGAAATCCGGCGTCGAGGCGGCTGTCATTGGCCTGGGCCACCGTGACGTTCGGGTGATTCGCGTCGTTGGCGTTCTCCACGTCGTCGGCGCCGGCGCCGAGATAGACCCTGTGTTGAGCGGCATGGATGCCCGCGACCCAGCGAAGAAGGGGATTGATCGGTACGTTGGCATCCCCATCGCCCGGGTTCGGCTGCGAGACCTCGGGCCCGGCTACGGGAAGCGCCGTCACGATTGTCCTGCCCGGCATGGTTCTCGTGTCGATGACGATGCTGGAGCCCCCCGGTAAGCCCGGGGTCATGCCGTAGGCCTTCAGAATGCCCCTGCGGATCCAGTCCTGCACCTGGTCTGCGAAGTTGGCGGGCAGAACCAGCTTGCCCTTGTGGATATCCACGCGGATCAGGTTGTCCGGCACGTTGGCCGGCGTGCCGATCCCCATGTTCACGCCCGTCAGGACGTCAAACGTTCCACCGTACATGTTCAAATGGCCGCCGATCCAGGCCCAGTTCACGAGACACTCCGAGCCCTCGTACATGTTCATCGTGACATAGGGCAGGGGGGCCCACCAGTTGGTGCCGATGGCAATGCCTTCGGCCCGTGTCTTGTCGCTGCCCGTACTGTCCGCGGTGCCGTGGATTCGCGAGCCGCTGTACATATTCACGACGCTGCGGTTCGGGTCATTATCGGGGTTGTTGGGGTCCGTCAGTCCCGCCAGCGCCTGCGCCAGGACGAGGTACCACTTGTAGGTCAGGCTGCCGTAGATGTCGAGGTGCAGTCCCCACTCCGGGCCGAAGATCGTGCCGAACTCCTCGCCATAGGTGCAGTCCGCCGTATATCCGGCGGGAATCACCAGCGGCGTGGCGCGGGTCGCCGGGTTTCCGGAGACGTAGATGCTGGCGGAGCCATGAGGCGGCGGCGGACAAGCGACCCTCGGCCCGTTCGGGTTCCACGCGGGTATGCTCTCCCAGTTGTACGGCGGCGTCTTCTTGTCCCACACGCCGTCTCCACTGCCGTTGGTCCACCAGTAGTTGTCTGCGGCCACTGCACCGGCCGTCAGGCCCAGCGCCAGGGCAAAAGAGGCGAAGAATGGCGATTGTCTGCACATAGCACTGCCCTTCAACATACTTGACACGAAAGCCGTCTAATTCTATCGAGATTCACTTCGATCTCCCTCCCCGTAGATATTGTGGATGTCGTTGGCGTCCAGGGCCCTGTTATAGATGCGGATGTCATCCAGCAGGCCCTTGTAGAAGATATCCGCCGACCCGCGGCTTCGCGCAATATGATTTTCGGTTCTGGTTACATGCCAGGGCGGCGAGGTTGCGCCCGTGCCTATCGGCACGCCGTTCTTGTAGAGGATGGCCCCCCCAGAGACGTCGACGGTGGCGGCAAAATGCTGCCACGCGTTCGCACTGACGGCATTGCTCACCATCACCTCGCCCAGGTCGGCGGTCCCGTTGAGGACCCCAAACACCAGAGTCATGGAGTGGTAACGCAGGAAAATGTTGTTGCCGGAATCGCCGTTGCCGAGGTCGATGAGCGCTCGCCAGTCCCTGGCGATGCCGGGACAGGCCCAGAGCGAGAGGGTCACGCCGTTGAAGTCGGAGAACCCATCGGGCAGGTCGATGTAGTCGTCCACCCCATCAAAGGCCAGGACCGTCCCATGGTTGGGGTCGTCAAGAACCCAGCTCGTACCGAGGATGTCGCCGTCGTAGTGGTTGACCGAGGAATCTGTGGCGATGCTACCGGCACCTTCCTCCAGCTTCCACCACGCGACGAGCGCGTCGTTGACATCGACCGGCCCCGGCTGCTCCAGCGTGGGCCAACCATCCGCGGTCCAGAACAGCTCGTGGATTCGCAGATAGGCCCTGCCGTTGCGTTCGGCGTCGTAGGCGTGGTGAACGAGCCAGTGCCTGCCGTCGTGATCTTTGAAGACGGCCTGATGTCCCGGGCCTTTCCATCGCTCGTCGTTCCAGGTCAGCCGGGTCCCGCCGGCATTCATCATCGAAACGCCGTTCCGGTCGCTGTACGGGCCGGTGACACTGGCGGCCCGGCCGACCCTGATGTTGTACGTGCTTCGAATGCCCTGACAGCAGGCGTCGAAGGAAACGAAGAGATAGTAGTACCCGTTCCTGGAGATGATGAATGGGGCCTCGATCGACCCATTCCACGCAAGGGGATAGAGCACAGGCGGATCCGAAAGAGGATATCCTGTCGCGGGATCGATTTCGGTGATCTCGATGCCGCTCCAGAAGGAGCCGAAGGCCAGCCAGTATCGTGTCGTCTCCCCCTGGCCATCGATGAACAGAGCAGGGTCGATCGTGTTGTAGTTGTCCGCCGAACGAGAGCGGACGACCGGTCCGCCGCTGTCCACCCATGCGTAGTTGGGGTCGCACGGATCGAGGGTCACGTTCGTGGCCAGGCCGATGGCTGAGACGTTGCTCCCAAAGGTGGAGACGGAGTAGTACAGGTGATACGTGCCGTTGAAGTAGGAGATGTCCGGGGCCCACACACTGCTGCCGGAATACCTTGGGACTGCCGTGCGGACCCACGAGGGGATGTCTGCGAGCGCGCTGCCGATGAATTGCCAGTTGTGCATGTCCCTGGATGCCCGCATGGGGATTCTGGAGCCCGTGCAGAAGCTGTAGTAGGTGTCGCCCTGCCGAATGATCACTGGGTCATGGCTGGCGTAGTCGCCCGTGAGCACCTCGTAGCCCGCCCGGGCCGGACCCGCCGACAAGGCCAGCGAGAGCACCCCCAAGATCAGGCTGAGCAGCTTCCGATACACGTCCTTCTCCTCGCGCGCAGCGCATACGTGCCTGCTGACTTTTGGATGGTCGGTCCAAATCCCCGGGTGGCATTGTCAAGCGATGCTTGTTTGCAGTATGCCTGTAAGGCATCACCGCAAGCAGGTGTTCGGCCTTGAGGCTGCCACCAGGAGTCTGGAAACCTATGCTTTGGACCTCTGAGGGCCAATCAAGACGTGCCCAGGCAGAGGTCTTCACGCGATTGCGGCCAGTCAAGCCAGAACAGGACTACGGCTGTGGCGCCACCTGCGCGGGAAGTGCCGTCACCTTTGTCCGGGTCGGCAGCTCTTCAATGACGATCTGGCCCGTTCCGCCGTAGGCGACACAGTAGCCATCTGTGATCCACTTCTCGACGTTGGCCTTGTACTCCTTAGGCAGCATCAATATGCCCTGCTCGATATTCACCTTGCAGATCTCCGGAGGCTGGCCGACGGATGCCATATTGAAGCCGTTGAAGACGTACATGATCCCGCCGAAGAGGTTCAACTTGCCGCCCAGCCAGACATAGTCGCGGATGATCGCCGTACCGCTCCACTGGTTGTACGTCACATACGGCCCGCCGTGGTACCACCAGCTATCACCCACGAGGAAGTTGATGAGGTCCAGCCAGCCACCGCTGCCATCGACGCCCAGGTTGACGGAAGAAGGATTCGTTTCGCCGCCCACGGAAACCAGACCGACAAAGCCGGCGCTCGTCAGGCTGCCCCCCTCGATGTTCAGACTCAATCCCCATTCCGGGGCCCAGTTGTCGGCGGCGTCCGTCACCGCGATCTCGCCCACGCCGATCGTCGGACCCATCAGATGATTCGGGTCGGCGTTCGTGTCGGGATTGACTCGCGTGTTGCCCGTCCCCGGTCCCGGGACCACCTTGGCGGACCAGTTGTTCGGATCCATCCAGCGTCCGTTGCCCGTCGCATTCGTCCAGTCGTTGACTGCCGCGAATGCGCTGCCGGCCAACGCCAGCACCAGAACGACGGAGACCCAGCAGAAGATTCTTCTCTGTGACATGGCCCTTCTCCTTCGAAAAAGTGTATTCGCCCCGGTTACGTCCCGGGACGCTCATTTCTCCCAAACAACGAGCCCTTGCTTCGAGTGTCCGATAAGGGCGTGTGCCTCAACCCTTGCAGCAGGCGGTGGCCTGTCTGTCAAAACCAGTGGACCGGCCCGGTGCGTCGGACGATCATATTTTGGAACTTGACCTTGCCCAAATGACCGTCGACGTACAGGATATTGGCGCCGTCGGGCCTGTCTCCGCGGGTAATATGATTCGTGCGGTCGTAGAGTCTGTGCATGCTGAACAATCCACCCTGCACCTCCACGAACGAGGCGGTTTCCGGGTCGGTCCCGGTGCTGAGCGTCCCATCGAGGACCAACTCAGTATCCGCCGGGTTCTTGACCCCCAGGGACCTGGGCCATTTCCAGGTATCCGGCTTGCCGCGAGGCGGATCGCCCCGGCCGGATTGCGTGTCCATCATCCAGAAGTAGTTCGTGACGCGATAAAGGCTGTCACGATTGTCCTTGCGCTCGGGGACATCCTCGATCCGTGCTCCGTACGGCGGGTTCGATGAGTACTGCCAGACGATCGCCATATCGCCGTTTTTGCTCTTGTCGCAGGGGCAGTAGAACGTGTGGCGGTCGGCGCCGCTGGCGATCATGTAGTCCGTAGTGCTGTAGGCAATGTCCTGCCACCAGTAGCCGCCGTGATTCAGAGGCAGTCTCCCGTCGTAGTCATTGCCGTACATGTGCAGGCTGGTGCCGATCTGCTTGAGGTTATTCGCGCAGGCCACCCGGCGGGCCTGCTCCTTGGCCTTCTGCAGCGCCGGCATCAGGATCGCCATCAGGATTGCGATGACCGCGATCACCACCAGCAGCTCGATCAGGGTGAACCCTCGCGGTTTCCTCGCGTCAATGGCCTGTATCATGGCGAACCGTCCTCTCTACGGGGAGAATTCTCCTGCCGCCGGCCGTCAGATACGGTCGCAGCGCATTCTGCCTCCCCGCGAACTAATTATATGCACCCACAATGAGCGAGCATAATTATGACAGCTACAATGTTTCCATGTTATCGCCACATGGCCATGCGATACAATACACAATTGCGTTTTTCTTTCGCCATTTTGCGAAACTCCACGCACATCCTTGCATCTCCTCGCGTTGCTGTTTTTCGCTAATGTTTCAGAGGCTTGAGACGCCGTTCCTGTCTGCCCTCTGTCGTTTTGACAAGACCCTGCCAAGAATGGCAAATCCGTGCATCGTCCCGGCAGAGGGCCTATCATGAGCAAGTGCCCAAGTCCCGCATGGACAGGCAGTTACGGACATTGGGTGAAGGCGGTCTTTCTCCGCGTCCTGGCACGTGATTTGCTCATGGTGCCCCTGTGGCAGCGACAGACAGAATCCTGGTCGATGAGGAAGTTCTTTGGATGGATGATTGATGTCCAAGCGATGTTGCGAGGCCTGTGCCTACGCCTGCGGGGTCCGGCGCGGGCCGGCGGGGATGCGGGTTTGCGCGAATTGTCCCGATGCACCCGGCGAGCTGACGCAGGTCGCAGGCGATGACTGTTGTCCCCGGTTTCGGGCGAAGCGTGGTCCCGTAGTCCGGCTGGAGCCGCCGGTGGCGCCGGACGAGGGGACCCGGCTCATCCCGCTGACTCGGGGCAAGTTCGCGATGGTGGATGTGTCCGACTACGAGGAGCTCAGCGGGTACAAATGGCACGCCATGAAGGCGGGCGGGACCTTCTATGCCTGCCGTAAAGAGGGCGGCAAGAGCATCCTCATGCACCGCCAGATCATGCAGGCGCCGCCGGGGAAGGTCGTCGATCACTGGAACCACAACGGCCTGGATAACCACCGGCACAACTTGCGCAAGTGCACGCAACAGCAGAATACGTGCAACCGCCCGCCGCAGGGGGCCGAATCGGGCTTCAAGGGCGTGACACGGCACAGGGACAAGTGGGCCGCCAGGATCAAGCATCGGGGAAAGCAGTATTACCTGGGGCACTTTGACGACCCGCTCCAGGCCGCACTCACCCGCGACCGCAAGGCCCGCGAGCTGGCCGGCGAATACGCCTGGCTCAACCGCCCGGACGCCATCACCGGGCGAATCATCTATCTCAAAGGCGTCATCCGCGTCCACGTGCGCCTCACCGCCCGCCTGCAAATCCTGCCGGCCGGATGAGCCACAGACCCGCAGCAACGGAAGACCGCTTGAAGATGATTTCAACGAGACGCCATAAACTCCCGGCGCAGATTTCGCCGATTTTCGGAGACTGTAGCAACGTTACAGAGCATAGTTACCCCGTTTCGCGTTGTTGATGGAGGGTGACGATGGTTTGGCAGCGGGCGGGAGCGTGTAGGTCCCGCTGCATGTCCAAGGCAATGCGACGGCGGA
>Ga0315277_10002374_pt1 | contig 26317 bp, 20 predicted proteins | sample YL17G05_15_MG_FD_203695 | JGI IMG/M metagenome (GOLD analysis project Ga0315277, IMG submission 203695) | Sediment microbial communities from Yellowstone Lake, YNP, Wyoming, USA - YL17G05_15 | ecosystem: Environmental > Aquatic > Freshwater > Lake > Sediment | place: USA: Wyoming | collected... | reverse complement strand
ACGCCCTCAAGAACGATCCCTTCGTGCAGCACTTCAAACCGTGGCAGGATGCGATAAATCAGTTGCTCGAAATGAAGGTCAGGGCCGAGCAGCAGGCATTCGCCGTCCACGACCTGAACTACGTAATCAGCCACTACCTGCCCGAAAAGCTCGCATCCCCAAAGAAATTCCTGCCGTGATAAGAATGGTAGGCCGCGAACAAAATTGCGATAGAGCGAAGGGCAATGCCAACAGCCCACCGGTTATTCATTATAGCAAAGAGCCAAACAAAAGCAAGAGGCTAATGCGAAGGCGAACGCCGTCGCATTAGCCAGCCAGCAAAACTGGGGGCGGGGTTGCCTGTTGACGTTCGCCGAGCGATTGCTAAAATGGTGATGTAGTGTGGTTTACTGAAAACTAACGCTCATATTGCCAACGGACGGGAACAGGATAAGAGACAATCCGGGTGACACGATGTCAACGAGAGAAAAAGGGAATATGTCGATGAAAGATACAAGTCCATCGCTCGCGTTGTTTATTTTCCTCGTGGTTTTGTGTGGAATTGCCGCTCTGGCCTGCACTTATATTGCCGCAATGGCACAAAGCTTCAAAGTGGCAACATTGTTTTGGTGTATAGATGGACTTTGCGGATTTGCACTTACAATAGCAATGATCGCAGCGATTATCCGGTGGGGGTCACGTGCCAACGATATAGTGGACCAATTAGGACGGATCGAATCTGCGCTGCATCTTATGATCGTCAGTTCTCAGCAGAATCGCTGCGATGCCTGTAAACAGATTGTTCCCCCGGACGAGATTACTGTTACAAGTATTGGCAAAAAAATATGCCTGAAATGTGCACGGAAAATCACGAACTTGGGAGGACTTCAGAAACAATAAATCAACAGAAAATAATAGATAGGAGAATCGGAAATGAAACGTCACTTAGCTACAGTGCTGACAATCTGCCTGGGTGCGGCGATCTGCGCAGGAGTCGCTGGCGACGCCCCGACCACTCAACAACTTGAACAGAGAATCAGCACCCTCGAAACGCAAGTCCGAAGTCTTTTGCGCCGCGTCGAAATCCTTGAAAAGCAGCAGCTCGAAATTACCAAACCGACGACGAAGCGGAAAGACCCGCTCGAAAAGGTTGTGACTGAATCTGCGAAAAGAGCTGCCACACCTGCCGAACGCAAAGGATTCGGCACTGATTTAGCCGTTGGCCAGGTTGCCTACCTTGATGGCACTCATGACACCGGCCGGGAGGTTTACCAGGCATCAGCCTACGCGCGAGAAATCATTGATGCAAACAACATGATCGTTGAAATTACCATCGGTTACAAAGCCGAATATCCGAGGTTCTCCACAACAGGTATTCCTTCTCGCCACATAGGTATCACAAAACTCATCTGGCTCAAAGGCGTGAGTACGGCCGGATTAGTGGATAACAGCAAGGTAAATTGCCCTGATCCGATGAAAGTAACAGGGACGAAAACCTATACTGCGGTAACAGGGGCACTCAGAACAACTTTCGTTCTCGAACCATACCGCGATTAGCCGTTCGTCTTAACCTCTGATTCTACAGGCGTTTCTCTCGGCCACTTGCCAAAACGAGTTCTGCCTGTTGACGTTCGGGGGGCGATTGTTAAGATGGAGGTATAAATCGGCATTTTGAATCCAGGACGGTTAGCTTGCAACTAACCAAGCGGTCTGAGGAGCGATAGCGGTCCTCACCCGCTCCACTCTCCTGCTCGGACCGGCCTGATATAAAGCGGGTGAAAACATGCCTGAGAAGTCATTACGTCCCGGCACTATCGAATCGCAGATGCAGCTTACAGGGCGTTTGGCTGATGAAACAGCGGCCCAAGCGCGGAAGAAACCGCCGCGACAACTCAGAGAGTTTTATTTGTACGCGGCGACATGCTTTGATTATGCCGTTCAAATCACGGAACTGAGCCGCAGCACCAAAGAGACACAGCCGAGCCAATTTGTAGCCTTGTGGGCGGGTTTGGATGAATACCTGAAGCGTGTCAATGAGCTGCTGACGAAGTATCCTCTCCTGCTGAACAAATGGCCGCCAAGTCCAGGGATATCCTTTGCATGGCGGGCGAGCTGGTCCGCTTTGGGCGTGGCGTTGAAATTCGCAGAGATGATCTATGCTGCAACGCAAATTACAAGGGGATCGGCTTTGGGCAGGTTCCCGTTGGCCCTGCATGAGATCACTACCTCTGGCCCAGAGGCTCAAAAGTGGAGAGATTTGACAATCCAAGAGCTGAGAACAAGGACATTGCCCAAACCTTCGGAATGGGCCATGTGGGAAGTCCACAGAGATTCGGAAAGTCTTATGTATAAGCTTGAGGACGAATTTTTGCGGGCAACCAGCAAGGCAGGAGAAACAGAGCAGCAAATTGCTCCCGGTATATTCGGGTGGATAAAAGGTTGGCTCTGGAAGTTATACGAGAAGACGTTAAAGGTGGTTATTGAGGTTATCCTCGAAAAGAGCGGCCCGAAATCGAGTTGACTTTGCGGGTTGGTTAGGAAGACAATTTTGCGCTAACGAGCCGATTCAAGCTGCGATCACCCTCCTTGCATCAGCTCGACTATTTCCTTTGCGTTTTCGGCGGCTAAGAGGGCGTTGCAGAATGCCTTTGAGCGGGCGAGCTTTGCTATTTCAGCGAGGGCCTCGACGTGCGGGCCGGCCTGGTTGGGAGCGGCCACCAAGAGAAAAAAGAGCTTCGACGGCTGGCCGTCCATTGAATTGAAGTCGATGCCTTGAGGAGCTATGCCCATCGCGAATTTCAGGCTGGTGACGGCGGGGCTCTTGCAGTGCGGGACGGCTATACCCTGCTCCAGTCCGGTGCTCTGCTTTCCCTCACGTTCCTGCACCGCTTTGAGCACGCTTTCAAAATCGTTAATCTTCCCGGCATCCTTGAGTATCTGCACAAGCTCCCGCAAGACTTCGGGCTTGTCTTTGGACTTCAGAGGCGTTTTCACGACCTTTTCTACAACTAAATCGATTAACGACATAACATACTGCTCCTGAAACTCCGTTTATGACAGTCCTCACTAATGGTTACTCAATTTCGGCCCTAATGGTCGGGCAACATTAATCATAGCGCTTATCATTGCGAATCCACGGGCGGCGGAGAAGCCCGACGCGGGAATCTCGAACCTTATAGGACGGCGGAGATTGCTTCGTCGCTGCGCTCCTCGCAATGACAAGTATAGTTTTGATCCTAACAAATTGCTAAGCCAGCGATTCATACATTTCCCAGACCTTATCCTCATCTTTGACAATCAGCACATGACAGGGGGCCGAGCGCATCGCCCGCTCGTTCTCATCATAGAACTCGTCCCGCCTGCTCCTGATTCGAGACAGCTCGCCGATAACGAGCAGATCGACATTCTCTTGATTGATGGAATCGACTAACTCCTTGTGCACGCTGCCTTTGCTGCATTTTTTGATAATTGAGATTCCTTTTTTCAGCGCAAAGTCATTAACATAGTTGAGATATCGCTCGGCGTCGGCCTCCATATCGTGCTCGTATTCCACCTGCTCATCCTGGAGGAATATCCTGGCCCTGAGCAGGTCCTCAACGGCTTTGGTGTTGATGACATAGTGGGCGATAAGCTCGGCGCCCGAGAACGACGCCAGGCATATCGCGTACTGAGCAGCGGTGACGGACTGCTCGCTTCCGTCAACGTGGACCATTATTCTCTTTATAGGATTGCTCACGTCTTTTCTCCGTCGCCTCGGCTCCTCTTTCTTGAGAGGTTTTCCTTGACCATTTTCATGAGAACAAACATATCCCGCTCATTCTCTTCAAGCCTGCCTTGTATGTAGTGCACGGTCTCCTTCAGATCCGGGATCGCTATTTTCTCGAGTGCATTGACCTTTCTGATGGTCTTTTTTACCTCATTGGCAAGGCGTAGCACAGATATTTTCAGCTCGGAGAGCTTGCCGAGCAGCTTGAGCACCTCCTTGAACAACTGCACGGAGCTGTCGATCCAGAAGCTGGTTCCCATCGGGCTGTAGTAAGGGGAGTGCTCTTCGAATCGCGTCTCGACCACCGGCAGGCTGACGCCCATGACCTTTCTGGCGCCGACGGTGATATCGGTCGAGATATTGACCGCCCCGGTGAGGTACTGCACCTTGAGCCTGCCCATATCGCAGGTCGCCTCCTCGAGGGCCTTGAACGCCTTTGCAAGCGCGTTCTCGACGCGGCTCTGAAAATCCGCGGTCTGATCCACCAGCGCCAAAAGCTCGATAATCAGGATATTCCTCTTCTGATCCAGAAGCTCATATCCCTGCTGCGTAAAGGCCAGGTCGCTTCTAAGCCGCAGCAGATTCGTCTTTGTCGGTGCGTAGTTGAGCTGCGCCATTATTTATGCCCGTTACTTTCCATAGAACTTCTCTATTTCCTCCTCGGTTATCCTGTGCAGCTCATCGACGGGCAGAACGCTCAGGACTTCCCATCCGAGGTCAAGGGTCTGTTCGATGTTTCTATTCTCATCTTTGCGCTGGGAGACGAACTTCTGCTCAAACTCCTTCCCAAAATCGAGATAAGTATGGTCCAGGGGCGTCAGTTCCTCTTCGCCGATAACCGATGCGAGATTTCGCACGTCCTTAACGTAACTGTAAGCGGCAAAGAGCTGGCTTGCAAGATGCGGGTGGTCTTCTCGGGTCATTCCTTCGCCGATGCCGTCCTTCATCAATCGTGAAAGCGAGGGCAGCCCGGCAACCGGCGGGTAGATTCCCCTTCCATCCATTTCCCGCTCGAAGACAATCTGCCCTTCGGTGATGTATCCGGAAAGGTCGGGGACCGGATGCGATATATCGTCATTCGGCATCGTCAGTATCGGCAGCGATGTAATTGAGCCTTTGTAGCCTTTTATCATTCCGGAGCGTTCGTAAAGCTCGGCGAGGTCCGAATAGAGATAGCCCGGATACCCCTTGCGGGATGGTATCTCGCCTCGGATAGTGGAGATCTCGCGCAGCGACTCGCAGTAGTTGGTCATATCCGTCATTATGACAAGGACGTGCATATCTTCGTTGAAGGCTAAGTGCTCCGCAAGGGTCAGGGCGGTCCGCGGGGTAATGAGCCTTTCGATCGAGGGGTCGTCGGCCAGAGAGAGGAACAGGGCGACGTTCTCCAGTACGCCGCTCTCTTCAAAGGACCGCGTGAAGAAGCGGGCGACGTCGTGCTTCACCCCCATCGCGGCAAAGACGACTGCAAACTCCGTATCCGTCCCGCGTATTCTCGCCTGGCGTGCAATCTGGGCCGCAAGGGCGTTGTGGGGCAGGCCGTTGCCGGAAAAAATGGGAAGCTTTTGGCCCCTGATAAGCGTGTTCATACCGTCGATAACGGAGATTCCCGTCTGTATGAAATCTCTGGGGTACTGCCGCGACGTCGGGTTGATCGCCATTCCGTTGACGTCCAGCTCAATATCGCTTCGTTGCGGCGGCCCGCCGTCAATAGGTTGGCCCAGGCCGTTGAATACGCGGCCAAGCATCTCCTTTGAAACGGAAATGGTGAGCGGCTCTCCTGAGAAACGCACCCGTGTGCTCGGAAGAGTTAGGCCGGAAGTCCCTTCGAATATCTGCACAACCACAACACTGGTTGATGATTCGAGCACAATTCCGAGGCGCACGTTGCCGTTCTTATCGACACACTCAACAAGCTCTTTGTACCCCACGGGGTGTGTCTTGCTGACAAAGACAAGGGGGCCGTCGATTTTATCGACCCCGATATATTCGCGTCCGGCAAGCAGAGATTTGGTTTTTTTCTCAGGCATGCAGGGCCTCCACTTGTTCCATAGATCGCTCCAGGTGGGCTTCGATTCTGTCGAGGCCGGCAAGATCGTCGTTGGGTATGGAAAACTTCATTTTGATTATGTCCTGATACACTTTCATCTTCCTAAGTTTGACAAGGGTCGCGCCGTTCTTTATCGCTTCGGCGCCGCGCTTGTAGTAATCTACGATGATATGCAGCATCTTCACCTGCTTGCGGACAATGGAGAAGGCGTCGATTTTGTCGTAGGCGTTTTGTTGAAGAAAGGCGTTCTTAAACAACGTGCATACTTCGAGAATGAATCGCTGAGTATCGGGCAGTGCGTCCGGGCCGACCAGCTTAACCACCTGTTGAAGCCGCACTTCCTTGTGCAGCAGCTCCATAATATCCGTCCGGTCGGAGAGCCATTCCGGACTGGCTCCGCCTTCGGCGGACTCCCACCACGGGGCGACATCGCTAAGGTACTCGCTGTAGCTGTCGAGCCAGGAGATAGCCGGATAGTGCCTTGCGTTGGCCAGGTGGCGATCAAGTGCCCAGAAACAGCGGATAAACCGCTTCGTATGCTGGGTGACAGGCTCGGAAAAATCGCCGCCCGGGGGCGATACGGCGCCGATTATTGTAACTGAGCCGTTATCGCCGTTGAGCGTCTCCATTGAGCCTGCGCGTTCGTAGAACTCGGCTATCTTTGTCGGCAGATAAGCGGGGAATCCTTCTTCCGCGGGCATTTCCTCCATGCGGCCCGATAGCTCGCGCAGCGCCTCGGCCCAGCGCGACGTCGAATCAGCCATCACGGCAACGTGATAGCCCTGGTCTCGGAAGTATTCGGCCATGGTTATCCCGGTGTAGATGCTCGCTTCTCGCGCGGAAACCGGCATGTTGGATGTATTGGCAATCAGGATCGTCCGCTCCATAAGAGAACGGCCCGTTCTCGGATCAATCAGCTTGGGGAATTCGGTGAGAACATCGGTAATTTCATTGCCTCGTTCACCGCAGCCGATATATACGATGAGATCGGCGTCGCACCATTTCGCCACCGCCTGCTGCGTCATCGTCTTTCCGGTGCCGAACCCGCCGGGGATCGCCACAGTGCCTCCTTTTGCAACTGGAAAGAGGGTGTCGATGACCCGCTGGCCGGTGATAAGCGGGATATCAAGAGCCAGGCGGCTCCGCGTCGGCCGTTGAACGCGGATAGGCCATCTGTGCATAAGATAAAGATTCTTGGTCTGTGAATCATCCGTCTTCAATACCCCAATTACATCCTCGACGGTGTAGTCCCCTTCAGCCGCCACCGACTCAAGGACGCCTTTATCGCCCGGAGGAACAAGAATCCTATGAAGCACATTCTCCGTTTCGCGGACGGCGCCGAGGACCATTCCGCCTGAGATCCGATCTCCCGCCTTTACCGAAGGGACGAAATGCCACTTTTTTTGTCTGTCTAATGAGGGAATGCTTATTCCCCGCTGGATATAGATTTCCGACATCTGTCGGATAGCTTCCAGCGGCCTCTGGATGCCGTCATAGATAGTGCCCACCATCCCCGGCCCCAGCTCGGCGGAAAGCTGCATACCCGCTCCATAGACCGGGTCGAAAGGAGCGATTCCCGTCGTGTTCTCATAGACCTGGACGACGGCGCAGTCGGCCTGGAGCTTAATAAGCTCGCCGATAAGGTTCTCCTCACCGACGCGGACCAGCTCGAACATCTCGGCGTCGGTGATTCCCATCACTTCTATCACAGGCCCGTTGACCCGTTTCACCTGTCCTATAATCCTGTCATTCATTATTGACCTTTTCTATCGTCGCCAAACAAGGCGTCGTATATCACTGCGCGAATTTCGCGCTGCTTCCGCAGCATTCTTGTCTTAACCTGATTGTTGAAGGCGGTGCGCCCGTCGGCGGCGGTAACGACAACGCCCTGAGATTTCAAAGGCAGCCCGGCGGACAGCGTCAGCTTTACCTGCCTGCCGCTTCGCGCACGGATTCTATCGACGACCGCTGAAAGGAGCTGGTCGTTGATCAACGGGCGCTCCTTTTCCGAGGCGTTGACTTGGGCGGACTCGGCATCCAGACCAATAGCGGCCTCTGTAATCCAGCTTGCCAAGACAGATCTGTAGTCTGCGTTGTCGTTCATTGTATAGAGCTTCTTTTCGGCAAGGTCCAGAATATCCCGTATTGCGGCGTCGCGGACATGCATGGAACGCCGCTTGGCCTCAAGCTCTGCGCCGGAGATAATCTTTTTCTTTGCCGCCTCGGCCTGCTCGGCGGCTTTCTGCCGGGCGCCATCCAGCATAGATTCGAGTTTCTTCTCGGCATATACCCTCTTCTCGGCGGCTTTCTTCTCCGCTTCCTCTATGATTTTTCCCGCTTCAGCCCGAGCGTCGGTTTCAATGCCCAAAATAAGTGCGGCCTTTTCTTTTTCTACCGAGTCCATAGACACACATACCTAAATCTCAAAGTGCCTAAAGTCAAAAGTGACTAAAGTGCCTAAAGTTGGGGATATCATTCGCCTTAGCTCACTTTCTTTAGTTCACTTTAGCTCACTTTAGTTCACTTTAGCCCACTTTAGTTTCACAGCCTTATCCCGATAGCCGTATTGACCATCTCCTTTATTCCAGGTCTGCCCGGCTGCCTGCCTTGTCTGTCGGGGATTTCGACAATAAGCGGAAAGTTCACAGTGAACAGATACTTATCCACAATCGGGCGTATCATGTCCGCTATGCGTTCGGTAATGATGACGATACAGGTCTGCTTGTCCGCGATCATTTCCTGGAAGGCGAGTCGCGCATCGTCCGGGTTGTCCACAATCTTCCCGGACACCCCGACCATGCCGAAGCCCAGAACAGAATCTTCATCGCCTATAATCGAGTACTTCATCGTCGAGCTACACCTTGCCAAGAATCATCAAAGCGGTAATAAAGCCGAATACGACAAGCCCCTCGGCAAGCGCCACGAAGATCAGGGCCTGCCCTGCAATCTGCGGCTTCTCGGCCACGGCGCCCATAGCCGCCGCTCCCACGTGAGAAATCGCCACTCCCGCCCCGATAGCGCCAAGGCCGAAGGCAACAGCGGCGGCAATAAGGCCGTACTTCATTACGTCGGCCTTCGCCGGCGACATCTCAGGCTCTATCGTCTCGGTGCCAGGGGAGCCTTCCGCAAAAACATTGCTGCAGAACAGTGTCCCTATGATTGCCAGCACCGTGAAAACGACAATCACACTCTGCATGATCTGTAATCTCAATTTTTTTTCAGGTTCGTTCATTGCTACTTTTCCTTTCTTGTTCATTGCTTGTTTTGCCCGCCGATTCACATTTCACTATTCAGTGAAATCGGCGTGTATAGTTTTCCGGTTCCATGAAAGAATTTGGTGAAGAATTCATAATAGCTAAGCCTCAGGGCCTGTATCCCCGCCGAGAGCCCTTCAAGGCCGATGACCAGTATGTTTCCGAGTATGAGAATTAGGATGTAACCGATGCCCGAAGTCATATTCGCGAGCGTGAAAAAGGAGATCATCAAACAGACGTGGGCAATCCCAAGGCCGGCCACTCGCATAAATGAGAGCGTATTGGACAGATAGCCGCTGAAAATCTCAAGAAGCTCAACAATCCATTCCATCAAGAAATTCAGAAACGCAAGGATGAGATTGGATTTTTTGCCGGCATGTTCCGCGGCATGCGCGAAATAATGATACGGCTCTTTGATGAAGAGCAGTATGCAGGGCAGCCCCACAAGAAGGAGCACCGTTGCGCCATCCGGAAGGTTCTTGTAGTTACGCGCTATCATGTAGGACGCAATGTATATGCCTCCTCCATAAATCCAGGCGCCGAAGATTCCGCCTTTGTCAAAGAAAAGCTCCGTCCATTTTCCGCCTCGGATCAGGTTTATCCAGTTGAAGAGCAGACCGAGTGCGATGACGAAAATGCCGAAGTATATGGTGATTGAGAGTACGTCATAGACATCCTTGATCACCGAGCTATGGGCGCTGTGGCCTGATACGATCCCGTGAAAATCAAACCAGAGCGGACTGAAAAGGCCCATACCGAAAAATGACCCGAAAAGGGCGCCGAAGACCATCGACGATGCCCCGCACCAGATAATCAGCCACGACAGACGGTATAAGCCCTCCTTTTTCAGGTCTTTCTTGAGCAGGCACGCACTGACAATGCCGAGAATCGCTAATATCAAGCCCTGTCCGAGGTCGGCGAACATGACCCCGAACATGGCCAGGTACAGCGGCATGACAAAAGGAGTCGGATCGATAGTGCCGTATTCGGGAATGCCGAAGTTACTGACCAGCATCTGGAAGGGCGCCAGGGCTTTCGGATTATTGAACTGTACGGGCACGTCGTCGCCAATAACGTCCTTGCTTCGCGCCTCATTCCACTCCAGATAGCAACGGCCCTGGCTTGCCTTTCTGATCTTTTCGGTCAGCCTTTCCTTTTTCGACGCCGGAAGCCAGCCCGTGAAGACGACCGTTCGAGAGGAAGATTTGAAATGCGTCTGAATCCTGCAAAAAAGCTCGGTCACCCGCAGGTTGACCCAAACGTCCTTGAGGTAGCCTTCTTCCTTTTTCACCAGATCATCGACCTTCGCCTCAAGGGCCTTCTGCTCCTCGGTCAATTTTGTCAGCTTGGCTGAGATCTCCTTGAAGACGTCCTTCTTTACCGACCGCAGCTCGCCCGGCAATTCAACTTTACTCCACCCCAGTTTTTCAAGAATGTCGTTGATGTGAGCATTGTCTCTTCTTATCGAGATCAGGAGATAATGTGTCGTGTCATCATCCTGCCCCAGCGGAACACTTAATGAAGCGAACTCCCTTAAGGCTTCTTCAAACTTCTTCACGTTCGACGTGGGGAGCTTTCCGATTTGCGTGGAAATGAAAGAGTGCTTTGCGGGCAGCGCAATATCGGAGAGGCTCATCCCGTAGAGCTCCGCCTGCCTCCTGATGTCCTCGAGCTTGAGCACCTCCTGCTGGATTGTCCGCTGCCGCTCCCTGATGCCCTGCCGCTCTGAGGTTATCCTGTCGAGATGGTCTTTCTCTTTCTGGAAATCAACGGGGACGCGATTTTTCAGGTCCGTTTCTCTCGGCGCCGCGGGAATGACGCCGCCGGTGTGCAGGAATCCTTCTATCCTTCTCCTCAGGTCGGAGATTTCGGCAAGTGAAGCCTGCGGCTCAACGGTCGGTGGCTTTTCAGACCCTTCAAATTCCAGCTCCGCTACGTCTATGAACTGCATGACCCCTTCGCTAAGGAGCGCTTCGGTGACCGGCTCGGAATCCCTGCCGAGCACCACGGCAAAAAGCTGTATCATCTCAGTCGTGAAGATCATGTCGCATTCTCAATCTGTCGGAGTTTCTTTCCCGTAGAACTTCGTATTCAATACCGTCCGGATTCTATCCAGTTCGTTTCTCTTGAGCATGAAATAGGCCAGGACAATGCCTATTGTGAAGGGATTGCCGAGGAGTATTCGCTGCACTTCGTGTTTCATCACCTCCTCCAGCACCCTTCGGATAAGAAGGAGGCGGGACGTGCTGTCCGACGTCGCAGAGGCGAGCAGCGCGGACAATCCCGGGTAGTTGCTCTTGACGAATCCGCTAAGGACGGGCGTGACGTTCTGAACGCGGTATAGCTCGTCGATAATGGCGGCGTTAAGGTTAAAGCCTCCCGGCACAATAGTCGCCAGGACGGCCTCGAGGGGAAGGTCGTAGAAGCTCTTTAGCCGGATTATCCAGTTGATATTCTGCAAGTCGATTTCAACGCCGGCAAGACGCAGGGCTATGGAGCGATCCTTGCGGTCGAGCTTGTTAATGGCCGAGAGCAGGTTGCTGTAGTAGTAATGGTCGAAGGCGATTTCCATACGGAATAGAGAACCTTCGGATTCGACGGTGTGGCAGTATTTCTTGACGATTTGACTGTACGGCGTCCCTTCGCATACGCCCGCGATCTCATCGAAGCTGTCCGCGTTAAGAATGATGTCAATGGGTATCTGATTGATGATGCGGTCGTACAGGATGTAATGTACGGCGGCCTCGACCGAGCGATTCCTAAGCTTCCTGTCGAAATAGACTCTTATCGCGTTTTTCAAGTTTTCGATCTCAAACTCCGTCAGCAGGGCATCGACAAGCTCCACGGACTCAGGATGAAGATGCTGTCGGATGTCTCTATAGAGTTCGATTTCATTTTTTAGAAGTCCGAGCTCGGCCTGCCTAAGATCGCCGGTGGCTGAGTAAACCTGTTCAAGGCCGGCAAAAGCCGTCTCACGCAGAAGCGCCAGGGCTTCATCAATGGATGGAGCCTTTTCCAACTGGCTGAACTTCTCATCGGGGACAATCTTACTGATTCGGGCACGAAGCTTGGCGTTGATAAAAGCGTATTTTGATAATGGGCCCGCCATTATTCGCCTTCCTTACTCGTAATCCGTGGGCAGTATGATGCCGCAGATATTGTCAACCACGCTGTCTATTGCATCTTTGTTGTTCTTGAGCAGAGTATCCTTTTCGTGGTCCGCCTGCTTTAGTATCTCTTCGCCGATGCGTTCGCCCTCTCTCTTCGCATCTTCAACAGTATTCTTTATTATCTCGAGGGCCTCCCTTCTGGCGATGTCCATTTTCTCCGAAATCTCTTTTTCCGCAGACAGTGCTATTTCAGAAGCTCTCTCGCGGGCTTGCTTGAGAATCGTGCCGACTCTTTCCTCAGCCTGAAGGACTTCTTCAATTATCCGTTTCATACAACTAAGACCCTGGGCAGAACAAACACAACATGACTACATAAACCGTTTAGTTTACACGATGGACTACGGCGCTGCCAAGACATAATGTTCATTTTTTCCTTGCAGCCTCGCGGAAAGGTGCTATAATTAAGGGCGTTCAGAGAATTAGCTATGGAGGTGCCCAAAAATGAGGACCTTTGCTGCTGTTTTGGCGGTTCTGGCGGGGTCGGTCGGGGCGAGGGCTATCGACTTGCCTCCCGCACAGCGTCCGAGCCAGGTAGGGCCGATCGTTTGTTGGGGCGTAATGAATTTCGACAGCACCGGAACAGCCATGACCGATTCTGTTGCCATATCCGCAGGGGAGGCTTTTAGCCTCTCCTTGAAGTCCGATGGGTCAATCGTTGCCTGGGGATCCAACTGTTTCCCGGAGGGATACGTCTGTCATGACCTGACCAAGCCGCCTGAAGGCAATGACTTTATAGCGATATCCGCCGGCGGGTATCACGCTCTGGCCCTAAAGTCCGATGGCTCTATTGTCGGTTGGGGCGATAATGATTCTGGTCAGTCCTCGCCGCCTGACGGCAACAACTTTTTTGTTGCGATAGCCGCGGGCGCGGCTCACAGCCTGGCTCTGAAGGCTGACGGCTCTATCGTCGGCTGGGGCTACAACCGTTACGGTCAGACTACGCCCCCTGATGGAAACGATTTTGTAGCAATAGCAGCAGGACGCTATCACAGTCTTGGACTGAAAGCCGACGGGTGTATCGCCGCCTGGGGCATGAGTGACGACTCTGGTTGGGATTTCGGTCAAGTGACGCATACTCCAGACAGCAACGATTTCATTGCTGTTGCCGCCGGAGCATACCACAGTCTGGCCTTAAAAGCAGACGGGACTATTGTTGGGTGGGGCAATGACGATTATGGCCAGGCAACGCCGCCTGACGGCAACGATTTTGTTGCGATAACTGCGGGAGGCGACCACAGTCTCGCCCTGAAGAGCGACGGCTCTATCGTCGGCTGGGGCAGAGATAATTATGGTCAGGCCTCACCACCCGATGGAAACGATTTTGTTGCGATAGCCGCAGGGAGGTATCACAGTCTGGCCTTAAAGGCCGACGGTTCTATCGTCGGATGGGGCGATAACCGTTATGCTCAGCACACGTTTCCCGTTGTCGGCAGCGACTTTGTGGCCGTTGATACGTCTTGTTCTCCGGGACGGTCATATGAACTCTACGACCATGTTCTTGCCTTGAAGTCCGATGGCTCTATAGTCGGCTGGGGCTACAATGCTTCTGGTCAGGCAACGCCGCCTGATGGGAACGATTTTGTTGCGATAACAGCAGGAGGCTATCACAGTCTTGCCCTAAAGAGCGACGGCTCTATAGTCGGCTGGGGGTATGACCATTATGGTCAGGCCTCGCCGCCGGATGGAAACGATTTTGTAGCGATAGCCGCGGGCGGGTCCCACAGTCTTGCCCTGAAGTCCGACGGCTCTATTGTCGGCTGGGGCTGCAACTCTAATGATGGAGGAGCATATTTTGGTCAGGCCTCGCCGCCGGATGGAAACAACTATGTTGCAATAGCAGCAGGAAATTATCACAGTCTTGCCCTGAAGTCCAACGGCTCTATCGTAGGCTGGGGCTACAACAATTATGGTCAGGCCACGCCGCCGGATGGTAACGACTACATAGCCATAGCAGCAGGGAATTATCACAGTCTCGGATTAAGATTGGATGCCCGGATTGGCGGGTGGGGTCTTAATGACGACGGGCAGGCCTCGCCCCCTCCCGAGGGAGGCTACGTGGCCATCGCCGGAGGGGGCGTCAGGATCCATGGCTTGCGAGAGACGTATTATGGTTTTAGCCTCGGCTTGAGGTCGGACGGCTCTATCGTCGGATGGGGATGGGACGGAACAGGAAAGTATTATTATGGTCAGAACAGGCCGCCCAGCGGCAGCTATACGGCCATAGCCGCAGGAACCAATTATTGCGTTGCGATCAGGAGAGTTTGCCGGTATGAACTTGCCGGCGATATAAATGATGACTGTGAGATTGACTTTCGAGACTTCGCAATAATGGCAGGGAACTGGTTAATCGATTGTCATCTAAATCCATTGGATCCGGCGTGCGCACCTAAATAGGTCATCTCCGGTCAAAGACCATTTTCCCGGGAAGTTGAAAAGTGATTTGAGTATGAAGGTGGCCTGACTGCGCCAGTACATCTTCGAGTTGAAGCAAGAGAACGAAAGCCTCAAGGCCCGGCTGCAGGCCCTTGAGGAGCAACGGTAGCCGCCGACAGGGATGGTCTATACGGGCGACTTGAGTATCCTTACGGCCAACTGGCAGAAGAAGGGTGAGGACCTGTACCCTAACTGCCCGCACGACGATTAGCGCTTTGCCGCCCTTGGCGCTCTAATTGGTGCATGCTTCTAACGATTCCCTCGGGCCGGACCTTCAAAGACATCCGCGGCAAACGCTGTAGATACAGTATCGAGGCTCTTTCTCCCTTCGCGGGCGGAAAAACTCAAGGCTGTTGATGATTTGGCCGACCTTTGGGAAGAATCGCTGCGACATTGCGTGGTGACTACTAAAACAGGCGGATTCTGCGATTATCGGGGCATATTGCTGAATCCGCTAAGCGCTTTCCGGCAAACGGTTTGCGGCTGAAAACACGCCTGGAGAGGGCCGTTATGCAAAAATCGGCTCGCCGAGAGGAAAATCCTTGAACTTTCAGGCGTTTTCCGTATAATAAATAGATAGGTGAAGATGCTCATATTATTATGTGGATGAGGCGTGAGCCAGCCGCAAATGCAGGAAGAAAGGAATAATTACTAATGATAAGCCAACGGCGATATCGGTACGGCATTTTGGCGTTTGCCTGGATACTAACCTTGTGGATTGCATGGCCTTGCGCGGCGCTGAGGGTGAGCGAAGTGATGTATCATCCCGTAGAAGAGGGGGGCGTGCCAGACGGGGATGAGAATCTCGAGTTCATCGAATTCTACAACGATCAGGCCACCCGTGAGGATCTCAGCGCGTACAGATTCACCGAAGGCGTAACCTACACGTTTCCTGCTGGGACGATTCTGCCGGGCAAAGGCTATCTCGTCGTGGCGCGCGATGCCGACGCGGTCGAGGCCGCCTACGGAATTACCGGCGTGTATCAATGGACTTCCGGAAGACTCAATAATGACGGCGAGAGAATCGAACTATCCAACAGTAACGGCGAAATCCTCATCTCGTTTCGATACAACGACGCCCCTCCGTGGCCCCCCTCGGCGGATGGGGCCGGGCACTCGCTGACCCGCGTCAGGCCCGCCGGCGACCCGGAAGAGGCCTCAACCTGGGGGCCGAGCACGTTCATCGGCGGCACCCCCGGCGGCCCGGATCAGTCACAGACGGACCCCGGATCGCCGACCCTCGTAACACTCGTCGATGTAGGCCACGCGGGACGATATTTCAAAGGTCAGGATGAGCCATCGGGAGGCACAACGGCCTGGACCCAAATCGGATTCAACGACGACCCCGCCGTCACCGATTGGATCGACGGAGATACCGGCTACGGATTCAGCAACGAAGCGGATGAGCTGCAGTGGATTCGCACGGAGCTGACCGACATGATGGGATACTACATTTCGGTCTATGTGCGGCTGCCCTTCCACCTGACTGCGGCCCAGCTCGCATCCTTCACGCAGTTGTCGGCGGAGGTCCATTATGACGACGGCTATGTGCTCTATCTCAACGGCCAGAAGGTGGCAGGTCCTGAGAACGTTACCGGCAACCCGCCGGCGCACGGCCAGCCCGCTAACAGCGGCAGCGACTATACTGCCAAGAACGTTGACCTCACCGGCTATATGCACTTGCTCGTCCCCGGCGAAAACGTCCTGGCGATCCAGGTCCATAACTTCACCACCGGCAACTCAGACTTTGTGGCAAGCCCCATATTGCGCGCTCTCGACGACCCCGGCAGCGGCGCCGACCTTGACGCACGATTAGTAGTCAACGAGCTGCTGACCAATAGCGATGCCGGCCCGGCCACGGACTGGCTCGAAATTTACAACCCAGGACCGGTTGCCGTCGATCTGAGCAACGTTTATATGAGCGAGGGCCGATTCGACCTGCTTATGTACAAGCTTCCGGCTGAGGGAGTCATTCTTCAGCCGGGCGGGTTCTTCGCCGTCAGAGAAGGCACGCCGCCCAGCGGATTTCCTTTTGGGCTGGCTTTTCAAGGCGAGACGGTCTTCCTGACCGAGGCAACCGACAGCCCGTCGCCGCAGCCGATTCGAGTCCTTGATGCCGTGCGTTTTGATGTCGTGGAGTCGGATGTCACGCTCGGCCGATACCCCGACGGCGCCCACAACTTCCAGGCCCTCAGCACCCCCACCTACGGAACAAGAAACGCCAAACCCTTGACCCGCGACATCGTAATCAACGAGATAATGTACCATCACGGCAGCCGGGATGAGCGATATGAGTATGTCGAGCTGTACAATAAGGGCGCCGGGGCGATTTCGTTATTCGGATGGTCCTTCACCGACGGCATTACTTATGACTTCAACGAGGCCAGCCAGGTTACTTCCATACCCGCGGGCGGGTATCTCGTGGTCGCCAAAGACCCCGCCTTGCTCGAAGCCACTTATGGCAATTTGACTATCGGCGTTAACCTCGTCGGCCCTTACGGAGGTGAGCTCGATGATCACAGCGAGCGCATCCGCCTGTCGTTTCCGATTATCGAAGGACCCAATACCTACATGGCTACGGCTGATGAGGTAACCTACTACGACGGAGGCCGTTGGCCTAAGTGGGCCGACGGAGAAGGCGCAAGCATGGAGCTGCGCGACCCTCGCAGCAATAATAATCTGCCCGACGCCTGGGCAGATAGCGATGAGAGCGGCAAAACCGACTGGGAGCAATTCTCATTTTACATCAGCGGCACCGACACGAGCTACACTCAGGGTTCGATCAGCACTTTCGACCTGATGCTGCTCAACCGCGGCGAAGTCCTCCTCGACGACCTTGAATTGGTCCTCGGCACTACAAACCGCCTGGCCAACAACGGTTTTGAAAGCGGCGCGTCGTCCTGGCGAAGGCTCGGCAACCACGTCCGATCGTACGTCACGACCGAGGATTCTCACACCGGCTCTCAGTGCATGCACGTGGTTGCAACGGGCCACGGCGACCCCGGCGCCAATCGTATTAACCAGTCAATCAGCGGCGCTGCAACCACCAGCGGCGTTACGTTCCGCGGGTGGGCACGCTGGCTGCGGGGAAGCAGGTACATGCTCCAACGCACGACGCGGGACCAGATACCGGTCCAGCCGCCGCGGCCTGCGCGCTCGTTTAGACTAACAATGCCGATGAACCTCGGCACGCCAGGGGCACAGAATACGGCGTTTGTATCCAATCGCGGGCCCGACATATCCAACGTCCGTCACGCGCCCGTCCTGCCGGCCGCTTATGAATCCATCGTCGTTGCCGCCTGCATAACCGACAACGACGGCGTCGCATCTGTCACCATGTACTATCGTTCCGAAGGCGCCGGCTCGTTCTCCAGTATGTCTATGGTTGATAATGGCTCCGGCGGCGACTTGGTCTCCCAAGACGGCATCTATACCGCTACGATACCGGGCGCCGCCGCCGGCACGATGAGGGCGTTTTATATCGTCGCATCCGACGGCTCGGCCACGACGCGATTCCCCACCGTGCTGCAATCGTCCGCCGAGGTGCCGAACCGAACGTGCCTGGTTCGCGTCGGCGATACGGCGGTTACAAGCGAGTTTGCCGTTTACCACGCCTGGATGTCCAATGATGTCATTAACACATTCGGCTCGCGCGTTAATCTTTCCAATCAGTTGATGGATTGCACATTTGTCTATAACGATACCGACGTCTTCTACAATGCGTACATTCGCCTTCGGGGAAGTCCCTTCCTGCGGGACGGCACAGGCAGATTGCCTTATCCGGGTTCAACCGTCGGCATGAGACTTGAATTCAACTCGGACCAGACCTTCGGAGGCCGAGAGGAGCTTAATATCGACGGAACAGAAGGCGGCGGGCGGGGGCCCCTCCAGGAGCGAGCTTCATATTGGTTCTACAGGCAGTTGGGCCTGCAGTACTCGACGCAGGAATACGTCCGCCCGGTCATGAACGGCAATACCGCCTGGAACTATGAGGCCGTTCAGAAAGAGGATGGTGCGTACGTCGATGCCTGGTTCCCGGAAAACAACCAGGGCTATCTTCATAAAAAAGACGACTACTTCGAGTACGGCGCCAGCGGGACGGGATTCTCGAATCTCGATGAAGGGCTTAAGTACGACGCCAGCCATCCTCTGCTCAAGGAGACCTATCGTTGGGGGTTCGAGAAGAGGACCCATCGCGAGGACGACGAATGGGGTCATATCTTCGATTTTGCCGTGGCGATGAATACACCCCCGACTAACGGCGCGGCCTATGAGGCGGCCGTCGAGTCGGTCGTGGATCCCTACCATTTGACCGCCGTCCTGGCCGTGCGCCACGCCGTCGGCGACTGGGATAGCTACGGTTACACCCGCGGCAAAAACAACTTCTTCTACTACGCCCTGCCCGAAGGCAGGTGGTATCTCCTGCCCTGGGACATCGATTTTGCGCTCGGTTCGGGCGATGGCTACAATCAAAACCTCTTCACTGTGGATGCCGGCGAGTTCCCGGAGATGTATCAGTTCTTGAACTATACGAAGTATAAGAATATGTACTTGGGGGCCTTTTCAGCGCTGGTGAACGGCCCGTGGCAGACTTCCTACGGCACAGCAGACCCACCGACGCCCTTCGACGAGTTTCTCGACGACGCCGCCGATGCCCTGAACCGCGACGGCGGAGACTCGAGCCGACGAGACGGTATCAAGGATTACGTCCGCAACCGTCGCTCCTACATTCTTGAGAATTATAATATTCCTGCGCCGAAGTTCGAAATATCGGGCAGGGTCAGGCACTTATATACGCCGGAGCCCGAGGTGACAATCAGGGGAACAGCCCCATTTTACGTAGTTGGCATTGCCGTCAACGGCATACAAAGACCCACGGAATTCCCCGGAAACAACGTATTTGAAGTAACCGTGCCGATAAACCTGGGCATGACACTGCTTGTGCTCCAGGCGCTAAACTCGGCAGGCAATCCCATAAACGGAATGACCGCCTCCATCACAGTTACTCGTTTTCCGCCCTCAACAATCACCTCGGCAGCGCCGGGCACGGTGTGCAACCACGGTGCGACCGATATTACAATCCACGGGACCAACTTCGAGCCGGGATCGGCCACTACGGTCGCCCTGGCCAAGCCCTCCGGCCAGATCGGATTCGACGCCCTGTACGTCCAGAGCAGCGAGGCATTCGACCAGATTGACGCGGCCACGCTGCTGCTTGACAACCCCGATGGCGGCACGGGCGATCCTGTCTATGCCGTTCATCAGTGGATTAACCTCTGGAATGGCGGCGCCCACGGCGAATTCTCAGCCGGCGAAAGTCACTTCGCCGCGCCCTTTAATATCGACGGCAGCAACTACGCGGTGCGCTTTACCGGCTACATCTATGCCCCGACTACGGGCGTGCGGTATTTCGGCGTCAACAGCGACGAAGGCTTCTCCCTTTGGATTGCCGGCCAGCTCGTCGGCGAATACGCTTCCGGCCGAACGGCGGCCACCAGCGATGTCACAAAGAACCGGACAGACGGAACGATGACGTTCTCCTTCCCCGCCCCGGGCAAGTACTATCTTGTCCTCGACTACTTCGAGAATATCGGCAGCGAAGAGATCGAGCTCTTCCAGACCGACGTCACCGGCGGTAATAAAAAGCTGATCAACGTCGATGCCGAGCTGATCGTTTACCGGGACGACACCAAGAGAGTCGAGGCAGCCGACGTCGTCGTCGTAGATCCGAACACGATCACCTGTCGAGTTGATTTAATCGATGCCGAGGCGGGCTCCTGGAACGTGATTGTTACCCCCGAAGCAGGCGAGGCTTGGAGCGCCGACCTCGATAATGCGATCGTCTTGCTCGATTGCAGGTCAAACCTCAACCGCGATTCCCAGGTTGATTTCCTCGATTTGGCGATACTGGCCGACAACTGGCAGCAGCAGTGCTCCATACCCTACTGGTGCGAAGGCGCCGACATCGACTTCAGCAGCCTTGTCGATTTTGCCGATCTGGCGGTCCTTGCCGACCAGTGGCTTCTGCCCAAATTGCCGCACAATTCGCCGGATTAAGGGATTATTTGCCCCCCGATCTCCGTCTCTCTGTGTGTTCGACGCCGGCAATTTATCGGCTGTGGTCGACATAGGTGGATGCATATTATTAGGAGCGAAAGGATGTGTAAGCAGTTAATCGCGATCGCAGCAATAGTAATGTTTGTTCCAGGCGGCGTTTTTGCGAATTGGCCGGGCTATCTCGGACCGAACGCCAACGCCTCGGCGCCCGACGCCAAACTGGCCCGATCCTGGCCCGCCGGCGGGCCTGAAGTCCTCTGGACCATACCCCTCGGTGCCGGATACGGCTCCGCCGCTATTAGCGAGGGCAAGGTCTATGTCCTCGACCGAATCGGAAATGAAAAGGATGCCCTGCTCTGCCTTGATCTGCTCACCGGCAAAGAGCTGTGGTCGTACTCATACGAGGCCCCCGGCAAGGTCGATCACGACGGCTCGCGGTCCGTGCCGACAATCGACGGCGATTGCATTTACACCTGCGGAACGTTCGGCCACGTCTCTTGCTTCGATAAGAATACGCACAAGCCCGTCTGGCAGAATAACGTCTGGCAGGACTTCAGCGGAGACAAAGTGCCCATGTGGGGCATTACCCAGCACCCCCTGATCTACAACGATACCGTCATTCTCGCCTCTCAGACGGAAAAGGCGGGCGTCGTAGCATACGATAAGGCGACGGGCAGCGTAAAATGGTCTTCGCCGGCATTGCCCGGCCAGGTCGGCTACGTCTCTCCCAAGCTCGTCAAAATCGCCGGCGTAGATCAGCTAATTATGATAACCGCCTGCTCGAAAGGCGCCGCCCCGGGCGGCGAAGGCCAAAACGCGGTCCTCGGAGCCGTGCTCGGAATGGATGCCAAGACCGGCCAAACGCTTTGGACCTATAGAGAATACCGCTGCAAGATTCCCATTCCCAATGTTCTTGACATCGGCGACGGCCGGCTGTTCGTCAGCGGCGGATATGACGCCGGCGCGGTTATGCTGATGATAGAAAAGGACGGCGACAAATTCGCCGCCAAAGAAATCTATAAAACCAACGATTTCAACACGCATACCCAGCCGCCCGTCCTCTATAAGGGGCATCTCTACGGCCACTGCACAACCAACACCTGCCGAGACGGGATGGTCTGCATGGACCTTGACGGCAACGTGAAATGGAAGACGCAGCGCGAGCCTATTGTCTTCGACAAGGGCGGCTTCATCCTCGCCGGCGACCTTATCCTTAGCGTTGACGGCGGCATCGGAATCCTCAATCTTATCGAGCCGAGCCCCGAAGGCTTCAAGAGGCTCGCCGACGCCAAGCTCCTCGATACGAAGGAGTGTTGGGCCCCGCTGGCGCTATCCGACGGCAAGCTCATCATCCGCGACCAAAAGCAGATGAGATGCGTAGTAGTCGGCGAGTCGAAATAATGTCGTATTAGCTCAGCTTGGTTTCTGCAGAGCGTCAGAATCAGTTGATCAAGGGGAAGGACTATGCGAAGAGTAAGGCGGCTGCTCACAGTGACAGCCTTTATCATTGTTTCGATTGGCATTGCTGGGGCCGTATCCACGGATTCGTGGCGCAGCACCCGCATTACTGATCCGAACCAGCACCAGCGCACCGGGGAAAACCGCTATCCGTATCGCGCACAAAGCCAATACATCCTCAAAGAGCTCGACCTGAGGAGCGGTGACGTCGTTGTGGATGTCGGAGCCGGCGACGGCTGGTGGGCGCTGCGAATGGCCGAATTGGTCGATGAAAACGGCATTATCTACGCCGCGGAAGTCGAAAACAAAATGGTCGATGAGATGAAAGAAAAGTTCGCCGATGTCCCGCAGATCAAGCCCTATCTGTGCAAGGCCGACGGCGTTGAATTGGGGGAGAATTCATGCGATCTGGCCTTCCTCAGCCAGGTTTATCATCACTTGGATAAGGATGGGCGCATAGATTACCTTCGCCGCCTGGGCGACGTCGTTAAGCCAACGGGTCGGCTCTGCGTGATTGAGAAATACGCCACTATCGCCACCGAGCAGGGATCACACGGCACGGCGTTGAGCGAACTAATCGCCCAGGCCGAACAGGCCGGCTGGATCCCCGTCCGCTGCGAGCTGATGACCGGGACATATCACTACCTCGCTATCTTCGTCCAAAGAGACCTCTTCGGCCCGGAGCCATCCTCGCTGCCGTGAAGCGCAAACGGTGCGCCGCAACCGTCAATCGAAATATGCAGGCTCCCAGTAGGGCCCCGATACATCCATGACCACGTCAGCGTCGCCGTAACACGCCCCATGTTCGCTCCGCCACTCTTTGAACTTCTCCGCATCCAGGTACACATCCTCGCTCAGCTCGGCCGGCTTGAGAGAAACTCGGACCTTCAGGACCATCCCCTCGGGGCCGCCCTGAGGCTGATCGTTGAAGACATATCTCTGCTCCGTGAGAGCAGAGAACCCCCCGTCGGGATGGCAGACCTCGTGCAGCTCCCTTCTGGTCATGCCGATGTGCACCGACTTCGCCTCCGGGATTAAGCCCTCGCCAGCTACAGCGTGCAAATCCGGCGCAGCAGAAGACCGCGTCTGTGCGTCGGCCTGTCCAAACTCCCAGAGCTGCGCCTTGGCATGTTGGGGGGGCAGTGATTCCATGTCTTTCGCGTCGCCTGTTATTCGAACGGAAGCCCGGCATGTCACGGCACCCACCTCCACCACGGTCATCATCCAACCCGAGGGGAAGCGGCCCACGATGTGGAACCGGTCCCCTTCAACAATGCGGTGACGCGAACCCAGGCTGAGAGTTACTTCCCGCTTTTCTTCATCTCTTCGCAAGACGTATGCGACGCCGTGCTTGGGAAGAGCTACGCTGCCGCCCACGCAGACGGCATGCTCGTCGCTGTAGAGCGGAATCTGTTTTCCCTGGTCGGTCTGCAGCGTAATCAGTGCACGCACACCGAAAAGGCCGTCGCTGGGGAAGTAGGGGGTCGTATTGTAGTAGTGTTCGGCCTTCAAATATCGCCCGTGCGATTGCCAGGAAACCGCAAACTCCTTTCCCGGTTCGATGGTCGTCGTCGGGTTGGGGGAGACCCTCATAGCCCCGGCCGTCTGAGCACTGGGTGGAATAAGCTCCGGAAACGTTGCGAAGCATACCTCAGCCTGGAGCCATTCGGCGTAGTTGTTCAGCTCGCCTTCATAGGGTGCTCGTCCAACCAGCGTGACCGGATCGGAGCCTGTGTTGACAATCCGGATGCGAACCGTATATGAGTCTCTGGCATTGACGTACCGGCTCTCTATCTCCAGGCCCATCCTCAGACCATCAACTTCAGGCCCAAGCAGCTCAATGCCGCCGGTAGTGCGGGAATCCATGCCGAGGCAGAGCAATACAATGATGAGGCAGCCTGCAACTGCTGCATACTTCGCGGCTTTCATATCAGTCGCTCCCTTCAATTAACTACGAGCCATAGGCCCAAAAAACCAAGATGACTATAGTCTCATTGTATATCGACGCCGCATACACAGTCTGTAAAAAGCATGTAAAAACTACCTTCCGAGAGTGTATTGACACGAATCTTACCTGCTGCTGTGCACGTTGTGGACGGGATCGGTGCCGCTTCTCAGGCTACTCGAGAATGGAGTCATAGATTATTGGTTTGACGGCGTCTTCCAGTTGGCCGGAGTAGGGCATGCGCTGGGACAGAGCGATTACAATCAGGTCGTGCTTTGGGGAGATCCAAAAGTGTGTGCTGGCCATTCCGCCCCAGCCGTATTCTCCTTTGGGAAATCTGCCGTCCTCGGTCCGCACGGAAAAGCCAAGCCCGAATCCTCCGCTATCTTCTCGGGTAACACCTTCTGGCAGCTGATTCTCAGCCATCATTTCCACCGTCTCGGCGCGCAGCAACCGCTTGCCGTCGAGCTGGCCCTTATTGAGCAGCATCTGGCAGAATCGCAGGTAATCCGGCGCGGTGGAGACCAGCCCGCCTCCGCCGGAGCGCATTACCGGCTCTTTGAGATAGCGGCTCGCGGCCGGGTGGTCGAAGACGCTCAGCCAAAAACTGTAGCAAACGGCGAAGCGATCGACTTTCTCAGCCGGCACATAAAACGCCGTATCTTTCATATCGAGAGGCTTGAATATCCTCTCTTCGAAGAACTCATCGAGCGGCCGGCCTGAGACCTTTTCGACCAGGTAGCCGAGCACGTCGGCCGATACGCTGTAGTGCCATCTTGTCCCGGGCTGATAGAGCAGGGGGATCTCGCCCAGCTTATCCACCATATCTTCGAGGCTGCTTTCTCTATCGAAGACGTTCTTTTCCCTGTACATTTGGTCAATTGCGGTATTGCCGAAGAAGCCGTAGGTCAGACCCGATGTATGGCACAGGAGGTCGCGGATGGTCATGGGGCGCTTCAGGGCCTCGTTGCCGGATTCGGAATAGACCTTCAACTCCTTAAATCGAGGGATATATTCTGAGACCGGGTCATCGAGTTTAATCTTGCCTTCCTCGTAGAGCATCATCACCGCCACACTCGTTATCGGCTTGGTCATAGAGTAAAAACGCAGGATCGTGTCCTTAGCCATGGGCTTTTTGGCGGCTATATCCATCATGCCGAATGTCTCGAAGAAGGCGATTTTCCCCTTTCGGGCCACGACAACGGTTGCCCCGGCCACTTTTTTGTCGTCCACAAGGCCCTGCACGGCGGTCTTGACGCCGGCAAGCTTCTCCGCGGACATCCCAACGTCTTTTGGAGATGCAGCGGATAACTGCCCGGCGTATCCAATGCAAGAGAGAACAGCACAAAGTAACGTAACAATCAACATCAGCCGGGTCGTCTTCATCGAATCGCTCCTAATATCCGCTGGATTTCGCTATCCCACCGATGGCACCCCATCTCCTTAATGCGAGCCTTGGCCCTCTCAAGCGTCTTCTTCCCCTCCTCTTTCATCCCCTCAAGCCCCAGAACCTTCGCCTCAATCAAGAGCGCCTCCGGATCACGACGATGATAACCCATATCATCGACCTCACTCCGCCCCTTCTCAAAATACTTTCGCCCCTCCGCCAAAATCTTCTCCCCGCCCATCAAAGCCGGCTCATACCCCCCAAACGGCACTATCCTCTGCTTGCTCTCCGTTCCCCCGTCCTTTGAGTTTCGGATTTCGAGATTCGAATTTCGAATTTCCTGTGCCTGCCGCAGGCACAGGCGTGCCTCCTCCAACCAACAATCCGCCAGCCCAAGCCTCATCTCTCCCCGCTCGCCAATCTCCCGAGCCTCCCCCAAATCCGCCCAGGCCCTTTCATACTCCCCCGCATACCGATAATACTCCGCCCGCGCCAACAGCCCGCGCACTATGAACTCGTGATGCCCGGCTTCACGCAACCCATCCACCGCCTCCTCCAACCACCGCCCAGCCTTAGTCAAATCTTCCTCCGCAATTTTGCTTTTTGCTTTTTGATCTTTTATTTTGCTCGCCGCTTCGGCGACCCACGCTCGCCCCAACGACACCTTGTTCAGAGCCACGTCAATCAGACTACTAGTAGTCTGTAACACTTATATTACTGGGTAGAGTCTTTTCAGTTTTACACGAGCGTCCGCAGTGGTGAATTGCCAATCCACAGTAGCATCAGCCTGATTACGTTTCTGCTCCCAAGCAGCGACT
>Ga0315277_10002373_pt1 | contig 26317 bp, 20 predicted proteins | sample YL17G05_15_MG_FD_203695 | JGI IMG/M metagenome (GOLD analysis project Ga0315277, IMG submission 203695) | Sediment microbial communities from Yellowstone Lake, YNP, Wyoming, USA - YL17G05_15 | ecosystem: Environmental > Aquatic > Freshwater > Lake > Sediment | place: USA: Wyoming | collected... | reverse complement strand
GGAGGAGAACGCGCGAATCGGCGGCGAAAACAAGGAGGAGTGGCTTTATACAAACGCCAATGTATATCCATTTCCGAGCTTCGCGATTGACAAACAGGGAATCGAGACTCGTCTATTTTTATGGTTTGCGTATCAGCACGGCTTTGACGGCATTTTCTATTTTTCCGCATGCAATTGGACTCAGGCGAATCCGTGGGTTGACCCTCTCACGTTCGGGAGCGGATTCGGGAACGGATGCGGAAGCCTTCTCTATCCGGGATCATGCGCCCAGCAATACACTGGGCAGAATAATGTTGATGGGCCGATTACATCGATAAGGCTTGAGTTGATACGCGACGGTCTGGAGGATGCTCATTTATTGTGGATGTTAGGCGGGGGTGCCCCAGTCCCTGAGGCAGATGCATTGATGACAAGCTGGTTTGATTGGAGCGATAATCCGGAGGAGCTGTTGAACGTGAGGGAGCAGCTGGCGGAGGAGTTTGGTGTGTAAATTGCATTGTAAATATTGAATTACTATGGAAGAGCGTACAATGTACGCCCTTTTTATGAAAATCGACTTGTCCGCCGAAGGCTTTGCGAAGGCGGATTACCAGAGCTTGATGATGCGCAGACAACCATACCCATCCGCAACGTACGCGCAGTTATTTAATACATGAACATCTTCTGCACGATATTGAGTTTTAACGGATTTTACTATATGTGCATATCCTGTTGGCTCTATGTCTATTATTTGTAAACCGCTCTGATAATCAGCAACATAGGCGTAGCCATTTGAAATATAAACGCTCTTTGCATTACCTGGGGTGTCAACTGATTTCACTATATATGCAGATTCCGGTGGATCAATATCTATTATCTGCAAACCAGAATTATGATCCGAAACCGCAACATAGGCGTAGCCATTTGAAACATCAACACCATAGGCTGTATCTCGAGTGTCAACGGATTTTACAATATATGCTGATGCCGGTGGCTCTATGTCTACTATATGTAAACCAGAATATCCACCCGCAACATACGCGTAACCATTTGAAACATGAATGTCTATTGCAGTCCCCGGAGTGTAAACGGATTTCACGATATATGCTGACCCCGGCGGCTCTATGTCTATTATCTGTAAACCGGAGTCACCATTCGCAACATAGGCATAGCCATTTGAAACATGGACATCTAATGCACCATAAGTGGAAACGGATTTCACTATATATGCTGATTCAGGTGGCTCTATGTCTATTATCTGAAGATCGCCATCCGTGACATACGCGTAACCATTTGAAATATGAACACCTACTGCCAAACCTGGAGTGTCAACAGTTTTCACTATATATGCCAATTCCAGTGGCTCAAAATCTATTATCTGTAAAGTCCCATCAGTAACATAAGCGTAGCCATTTGAAACATCAACACCGTATGAATAATGTAGATTGTCAACGGATTTGACGATATATGACGCATCCGGTGGCTCTATATCTACAATCTGTAAACTGAACAAATCCGCAACATACGCATAACCACTTGAAACATGGACACCCCACGCCTCACCTGGTGTGTTAACGGTTCTCACAATATATGCCGATCCCGGCGGCTCTATGTCTATTATATGTAATCCATAAAAATCAGCCGCAACATACGCATAGCCATTTGAAACATAAACACTACCAGCACCTGGAGTGTGAACAGTTTTCACTATATATGCAGATTCCGGTGGCTCTATGTCTATTATCTGTAAGTAATTACCATTCGCAACATACGCGTAGCCATTTGAAACATAAACACCACGTGCCTTATCTGGAATGTAAACGGATTTCACGATATGTGCTGATTCAAGAGGATCAATGTCTATTATTTTTAAACCTTCATTCCAATCCGCAACATACGCGTAACCATTTGAAACATGAACACCTGCTGCGAAACCTGGAGTGTCAACAGTTTTCACTATATACGCCGATTCTGGCGGCTCTATGTCTATTATCTGTAAACCAGCTTGATAATCCGCAACATACGCGTAGCCATTTGAAACATGAACACCCCATGCTCTATTCGGAGTCTTAATGGATTTCACGATATATGCTGTTTCCGGCGGTTCTATGTCTATTATCTGTAAACCGGAGAGATCATCAGCAACATACGCGTAGCCATTTAAAACCTGAACATCCCTTGCCCAATCTGGAGTGTCAACCCAATTAACCCAGATCGGATTAAACGGATTGGATATATCAAAAATATGCAAGCCATAATAATAACCCGCGATATAAGCATAATCACCTTCAACGAAAACATCTTGGGGTAATAAACTCAACCATGGCGGTGTAACGTCAACGGGATTGAATTGAATTTCAGCTGGAGTTGCAGGTAATACGTTTGTGTTGGAGTCTGTATTTTTGGGATCAGCACTGTCGCAGCATCTTACGCCAAACCAATAGGTTGTTTCATTTACAAGGTTTGTGAATGTGTATGGAGTATTTGATGAAACCATTACGGGAGTCTGATCCCATGGTTGGTCATCTTCATCCATATATAGCAGGTATTCGACTGGTGGGCTTGATATATCAGTTGCTGTTCCCCAGTAAACTGTAACCTGTTCATCACCTGCTATAGCATCAGTGATACCTTTTGAATTATCCCAAACAGGTGGGAATTTATCAGGTGGCACTTCAGCAAGTAAGCCGAATAGTTTGGGGTATTCCGATCTCCAATAATCCCGGCGAGCTGTAAAATATTGATGCCTTAAAGCCCAGTAATCATGCCAGTTAACTCCGGGCCAAATGCTTCCTAACCATCCTAATAATCCAGCAGTCCAATCCCATTGGGCATAGACACCAATCATCCCCTCATAAAAGTAATAAACAAGATATATTTTCATCATAAGTCGATGAACTGCCACTCTTCTTTGTGGAGGTGGCATATCAAGCAGTTGTTGCTCAGTGTAATTTACATTTCCTAATATAGTTGTTCTTAATGTAGCTGCGAGACTGCATTTGAGAAGAGTATGATAAGCTATTATTAGTTTGTCATAATAAAATTCCGCAGCATTTATTATTAAAGCAGCAGCAAAAAGTAGTGCAGCGATAGCCTGACCACCTGGTATAACTGCAAATATTCCCGATCCAGTAAGCAAAACAAGCGTAGCATCCATTAACTTGATAGCTGATATGAAAGTCTTAACGCCAAGAACAAGGCCTTGTTGATATTTCTCAATGATTTTCTCCATTAGATTAATGATCAAAGCCCAATTATCATTAATGAATTTAGCTTTGTTTATTGAAAAAGCCTGTTTTAAGGCATTATCAGACGATGCAAGTATCAGAGGTTCTAAAGCATCAATTCTCTCCTTAGCCAATTCATAATTCAGGGCAAAGACGATAAGCATGTCTCTGGTAGCATCAACAAAGAAAAACGCGTCTCGCTCAATCAGCTCAAGAAAATCCACAACATCAGCTATCCACCATATTCGTAAAGCGACTTTATAGGCAAAGTTAAATCTTTGAAGATTTCCAAGATACTTTACTGCGTTTTGCTCAACTTGCCCTCTAGTAATTACATTAATATGGACCAATCCTGTAAAAATGTCATCTGTTGCATCAATTGGATCAAGAATTTTTCCTGCTCGAGCAAGCACCGTAGCAGCTTGATCAGGAGTAACATGTTCAGTCATAAAAGTGAAATCGAAAAAATCTCTAAGAATATTGACTTGATTAGTTAGCTGTTGAATCTGTGCCATATTATCTGGGTCGGGAAATTCCGGTTGTAAAATGAGATTCTCAATAATCTCCTCATAACCGATCTGTCTTACATAGTCATTAGCAATCCCAGGAGTCAATCCTAATTGAGTATTAAATCCGTAACTAAATCCTGTCTCATCATTGATCCCAATGATTTGGTCAAGTCCGTCTTCGAAAACAGCGAAGTCTTTTGGAACCGTGATTAATCCATCGCCATAAGGTTTATTTAGACAATTGACTGTATCACTTGTAAAATGAGCATTACTTAGGTCAATATCCCAAATAAGTATGGCATATTCTGAAAAATGATCTATAAACATCAAACAGGATAAGCCATCATCACTAACTAGAGAATTAACTGGCATTCCATTTGTTAAAGTGGCTGGTACCCATTCATCATTTTCTGAAGCACGATATCTTATGGGTACTGAGGAACCGGGTTCCTGTGGTTCAGTTAGTGGAATTGTCACCATAATGGGTGTTCGAAATACTAAACCGGATGGTGATAATTTAATTCCACCAATAATTCCCTCACCTTTTAGAGTACTTATCTCAATTGAATATGGTTTTTCCAATGCTTTTGGCTGAATTGCAATTGAAAGTGTTCCCTGTTCCAGCATCCCTCCCGATTCAGGAGTGTATTGAAAAGTGTAGATTCTATCGATTTGAGCATTAACGAACTTAGGTGCTAAAGGTGAACTAATGTCTCCCCCCTTACACCCAATGATTAAAAACAGCAGCGTAAAACCGAGAATTATAATTCTGGTTATCTGGAAGCTTTGCTTTGTCATGATAGTTCCCTCTCCGTGAATCGAATATTAAACTGAGAACCAAAATCTTTGCGGATAATAGAATAACTCATAAGCCAAGATTAGTCAATTGTAGCTTTGTGAATCAGTCACAGGGATGAGACTCAAAAATCGCACCGGGTACATTTTTATTTTACGTTTGGGGGGGTTATTTGCTATTATGTATCTCCTTGAATTGAATTTAAAGCGGTAAGGGGTGGATGAGATGCGAAATCTGAGTGAGTTGATACTTCCACATATAATGGGAATCGAGGATTATGTGCCCGGGAAACCGATAAAAGAGGTTCAACGAGAACTCGGGCTCGATATCGAGTTCTACAAACTGGCATCGAATGAGAATACAATCGGAGTGAGTCCGAAAGCTCTGAAGGCTATAAAAGCGGAGCTTCCGAACCTGTTCTGGTATCCGGAACATTCGTGCTATTACGCGATCGAGGCGCTGAGCAAAAAATATGGGTTTCCGATGGAGCAAATCGCGATGGGGAATGGCGCCGTTGAGATAATCGCGAACCTTGGGCATATTCTGCTTGGTCCGGGCGATGAGTCGATAATGGCGGAACCATCGTTCATGTGGTATCGAATCGCGGCTGAGATAACGCATTCAACGTTAATCGTGATAGAGCATCCGGATTTGATACATGATCTTCCGAGGATGGCTGATGCGGTAAACGATAAAACGAAAATCGTGTGGATATGCAATCCGAATAATCCGACCGGGATGATGCTTAGCGCGAAGGAAGTTGATGATTTTTTGAAGATTGTAGATGATCGATGCCTTGTGGTTTTCGATGAGGCGTACAACCAGTATGTTGAGCGGAAGGATTATCCGGATACGCTCAGGTATGTGCGGGATGGTCGGAATGTAATGGTATTACGGACGTTTTCGAAGATTCTGGGTCTCGCGGGATTGAGGATTGGGTTTGGAATCGGTCCGAAATTGCTTGTGAGCGCGTTGGAGAAGGTTCGTCCGACGTTCAGTGTCAATTCACTCGCGCAGGTTGCGGTGGTTGCGGGTCTGGAGGATGAGAAATTCATAAAGAAGACCGTTAAACGAACCTGGAAAGAAAAGAAATATTACTACTCGGAATGCAAGCGTCTCGGGATGACATATTATCCGACGGAGACGAATTTTATACTAATCGACACGCATTATGATTCGAAAAAGGTGTTTGATATGCTGAAGATGAAGGGGGTTTTAGTGCGTCCGGGATGGATTTTCGGGGCTCCGACATGTATCAGGGTGACTATTTCATCGCATGAGGAGAATGAGATATTTTTCAAGGCGGTGGAGGAAGCGATAGGGCAGATGAGATTTTAGACTGCAGGGCGGGTTTTATCGCTATTTACTGGTTAACTCTAATTCGCAGATTATTCGGATTTGGGAGTGGACACTAAATCGAGGTCAACCCGCCCCTACATGCGGGGGGTATTCACATTCAAAATAATCAGGAAAAATCAGGGTTTCGTACTAAATCTCATTAAGATACTGGGGCTCGAAATGTGGTAAAATTATGTCTCGAAGGGGAGATTTTTTATTTATTTTACAAAAGGAGTTGAAGGGGCATTCTTCACAACAAAATATCTCATAAATTTTAGAAGATCAGTAGATGAGCGCGGTCAGAGTCTGGTCGAATTCACTTTGATACTTCCGATTTTCCTCCTCATAGTCATGGGGATGATAGATTTCGGGTGGTATCTGAAGTTGAACAACGACCTGGTACGCGCCAACTCGATGGGTTCAAGGATAGCAGCATTCTCCGGAACGGATACGGAGATAAAACAAGCCGTAGTCGATGCCGGTACGGTTCCTCTGAACCTTGCAGTCAATAATGTCAGTATCACTCGTGAGGATGCAGCTGAGATGCTGAGAGGAACGTGGGTTGAGGTTACCACCACGAGCCATTATACAAGCCTGACTGGATTCTCTCCGGTGCATTTATTGCTGAATGACAAGATACTAACCGCGGTGACAACATCGCGTATAGAATGATTTTAATAAGAACTAAAGGAAGGTGAGATAAATTCAACAGGGGATTTATCAGATTAATGAAAAGGATTTTCGGCGAGGAAGCCGGAAATGTGCTGCTTTTAGCCGTATTGTCATCAGCAGCCCTGATCGGTGTATCGGGATTTGCGGTTGACTACGGAATGGCAGTGATGCAGGAGTCGAAGCTTCAGTCGGCGACAGACCTTGCGGCATTAGCCGGGGTACAGGATTTACCTTTTACGAACGTGTCGCTTGCGAGAATGCAGAATTACTTCATGGAGAACTACACAAGAGCTGGAGAGAGTACAGTTCAGTATAATGGTGATTCTGCATCGTGCTGGCTCATAGCAAGCCATCCAGTGAATACCTACTTTATGCGGATATTCGGACGGGATACGTTGACAGTGCATGCGCAATCGAAAGCCGTTCTGGAGAATATAGAGGGTTTCGAAGGCGGAATCGGTGTTATGCCGTTCGTGCTGATTAATCCGAATGGCAATGGCAATCCGAATGACGACTTGAATGCATCCAATAATGGTCAACCATTTATCCTGAAGTACAGTAATGACAACATCATGGTTGACGACTGGTTCTATGGAAGACAGATAGTTGCACCATATGTTATTCATATTGAGGGAGGATTTATCAAGGACGGTGGATGGAGATCGGTGCTTGCTCTTGATCCGGATTCGATGGATCCGCAATGCTATTCGAACTCAGCGTCTGATTTCAATTTAAACTTCGCTGTGGGTTGGAAGGGTCATATGGAAATCGGGGACATACTCGATTCGAACCCCGGTGTTATGACTGGTCCTACAGTTCAAGCACGTGATGACAGGCTGAATGGTAATAATACACAATGGTCAACATTTGATGCCAACCTTGACCCAACCAACACAAGAATACTTGTGGTTCCGGTTGTCACGCTCGGTTATTATGATGGCAATGGTGTCTGGCATGCAGCATCCGACCAGCAGATTATTGATGGTACGTATGACTGGAAGCACAGTCGGGTTGATAGTTTCGCGGCGTTTTTCCTTCTTTCGGATACTGAGCAAATGGCGTTGCCGGGAGGCGATTACCTCAACAAGAAATGGGTAGTTGGGCGATATCTGTATGGAGTGAATATCGGTGGTTTGTTAATAAATCCTGGCGATAGCGAGGGGCCGGATCTCGGAATGAGGCAGGGAAGGCTTGTAGAGTTTTAGTTGACCTCGCACATAAAAGGTGAGATGGGACAGGCTCTGGTTGACGGAGCCTGTTTTTTGTTTGGGTTTGGAGTCATAAACTCGGATGCAGGATGGAGTGTGTGCATGTGTGGCGCCCACAAACGCTTAGGACAGAGTGAAACTGTGCTGTTGAGGATGTTGCGTTTGTGGGTGCTGAATGGAATTATTGCAATTGAATAGAGCACCCACAAGCTCGCAAAGCCTCGCTTGTGGGCGCCACAGAATTTTCAGGACTGCTTGTGGGCGCCACTGAATTTTCAGGACTGCTTGTGGGCGCCACTGAATTTTCAGGACTGCTTGCGGGTGCTACATTTTGATAATCTTTATTTTTAATCAGAGTTAAAGTCTTTTTAAGAAATCCCGATAGATTTAATTGAATTAAGTTACGGTCCGGACCCATCTGGGAGGACCGAAAGCCCTCGATTGACTGAGAGGGCGCTTCGTCGTACCGGAGGTCAACAAAACATGATGCGCGCATTGTTTTCCGCGGCAAGCGGGCTGGAAGCCCAGCAGATGCACGTGGATGTCGTGGCGAATAATATCGCCAACTCAAACACCCCAGGATTCAAAAAAGACAGAATCAACTTTCAAGACCTGCTTTACCAAACATATCGTGAAGCGGGTACAAGCACCCTAACTGGCGCTCAGCATCCGACAGGATTACGGGTCGGGCTGGGTGTGAAACCAGTTGCAACCGAAAAGCTATTCTCGCAGGGGGCGTTTCAGTCGACCGGAAATCCGCTTGACCTTGTTGTTGAAGGTGATGGCTTTTTCCAGGTAACCATGACTGATGGCTCGAATGCATATACACGTGATGGCACATTCCGTTTGGATGGCAATGGCAATGTGGTAACATCCGATGGACTTCAGATGAACCCGAACATTGTTATTCCGGAAAATGCATCATCGATCGATATCGCGCCCGATGGGAATGTAGCGGTGATGATACCGGGGCAGTCATCGCCGACACAGGTTGGACAAGTCCAGCTTGCGAGATTTCAGAATCCCGGCGGTTTGAAAGCTGCCGGCAAGAATCTGTTTCTTGAAACGGATGCATCCGGTGCTCCACAGACCGGGAATCCCGGTGAGGATGGTTTCGGGACAGTCGCACAGGGATTCATAGAACAATCGAATGTCAGCATCGTCGAGGAGCTTGTCCAGCTGATTTTGGCGCAGAGAGGATTCGAGACAAATTCGAAGGCGGTCCAGACTGCGGATGACATGCTTCAGATAGCAAACCAGCTAAGGAGATAAACCTTGCGAAATAAACTGTTAAAGATAATCGCCGTTATTTTCTTTCTCGCGTTTCTGGGTCTCGCAGCCGTAAATTCATGGGCAGTTGAAACATCGAATAAGGTTACTCATGATGATATGGTCAACACGCTCGACTCATTCCTGAAAAACCATGATGTTTACAGCTCGATTCCATACCGGTTATATACAAAACGGATAATGGATACCGTTGATTTCGATAATGAGATTGAGATAAAGATCGTTGACCGATCACGGGACAGGATTCTGAAAAGCGATAATTTTCAGGTCGTAATAATGTCGAATGGAAAGACGCTAAGACGATTTGAGTTGAAGACATACGTTGGGATCGAGGTTCCAATTGCGGTAGCCACTTGCGATCTCAAGCGCGGGGAGAAAGTCGATGGTTTGTACGAGTTCAGGTGGTGTGATTTAACCGGAAGCTCGGTTCGTACACCGATTTACGAGAGCGATGAAATCAAGAACAGGGTTGTGAGGGTAACACTTCGAGCCGGACGGGAGCTTGATGTATCGATGCTCGAGGCTCCTGACCTTGTTAGACGCGGTGAGAGGGTGGTAGCGATATTTTCGGTTGGCGGTTTGACTCTTACTATGAGCGGTAAAGCACTTGAAAGCGGAAAGCTCGGAGACAGGGTGAAAATTCTGAACGAGGTTAGCGGTCGAACGATTATTTGTGAAGTGGTCGATGAAGGTCAGGTAAGGATTATTACATGAATGTACGAGCGCAGGCGTTCCGCCGGCATAATTGGGAATCCCAGTAAAAATGCGAGCGAGACGCACGCGCTCCCAGAGGCAGATACATAGGTCTGCCCCTACAATGCGATAAGGGAGATACGAGATGAAAAGAGTATTATCAGTGTTTTTTATATTGGCAGTTTTGATAATCATTCAGATTCAAAATGCGCATGCTGAATCGCTGTTTGATAAACGAGGGGTTTGTTTATTCAGGGACCATCGGGCGCAAGATGTTGGCGATATAGTCACAATACTCGTGACAGAATCGACAAGCGCAACAAACGAGGGGAAAAGCGAATTTGAGAAGAAAATCGGGATGAAAGGTGGGATACGGGTTGAGGGTTTTCTCGATTACCTGTTCCCTGGATGGTTCGAGCCGATGGAACCTCTCAAGGCGATGGATATCGACCCGGAGGAGCAATATGACGGCTCGGGGCTAACATCATCAGGGAATTCATTCGCGACAAAAATCACAGCGACAGTGGTGGATAGGCTTCCGAACGGCAATCTCGTAATCGAGGGGACGAGGAATATAAAAGTCAACGAAGAAAAGCAGGAGCTGGTTTTAAGAGGCGTGGTAAGACCGGAGGATATTTCACCGCAGAATACTGTTTTATCGACTCAGATAGCGGATGTTGAGATGTTCTATAAGGGCAAAGGTCCTGTGCATGACAGGAACAAGCCGGGATTAATCACGAAAATTTTCAACTGGATTTTTTAACAGGTGACCGTTATGAAAAGAGAGATTCCTCAGCGAAGTTCAGAATTTGACAAGTCAAGATACATCTATGATGCGTATTCCAACATTGTCAAATTCTGAACTTCGCTTCGGAATGACACTCTTGTCAATTTTACAATGGTTACAAAAAAGGAATAAAACAGGGAAATAAAAATGAACAAATACGGAAAAGTTACGATAATAATTTTCATCTGGGCTATGTTCTATACGATTGCCCTTGCACAATCGAATGAATCGACAAGCGATTCATCATCCGATCGAAGTTTTATACTTAAAAACACATCGGTTGAATCGGAAATTATGAATCCCTCACAACCGGTTGCTGAAAAGCTTGCTGAGCTCGAGGTTAAGAATCAAGTGAAGGTTCGAATAAAGGATATCGCACGTCTTGATGGAATCCGCAAGAACCAGCTTTTCGGAATCGGTCTTGTTACGGGACTCGCGGGCACCGGCGATGACACGAACTCGGTTAAATTCACGGCTCAGGCGATAGCGAACATGCTGGATAATCTCGGAATAAAAGCGGATCCGAAAGATATAAGGGTTAAGAATTTCGCGAGTGTAATGGTCACAGCGGATCTTCCGGCATTCGCGAAACCGGGCGATACGATTGATATAACAATCTCGGCTATGGGAAACGCGAAATCGCTCGAGGGAGGAACGCTTGTGCTGACTCCGCTTCAGGCCGCGAACGGCGAAATCTATGCTGTGGCGCAGGGATCGATAAGTCTTGGCGGATTCGGAGCTGAGGCAGGTGGAGCAAAGGTATCGAAGAATTATCTCACGGTGGGACGAATCCCCGGCGGTGCGATTGTCGAAAAAGAGGTTTATTTCGAGTTCGAGAACGATGGTCAGATAATCTGGATATTACGTGAACCGGATTTCACGACCGCTTTTTCAATGGCTGAAACAATTAATAGTACATTCAGGATGGCATTCGCCAAGGCGATAGACCCATCGAGTATATATGTGCGAATCCCATCGGAATTTCAATATGATCCGACCGAATTTATCGCGAAGGTTGAACAGCTGGAGGTTGGAGTCGATGGTGTATCGAAAGTCGTAATCAACGAAAAGAACGGGACGATTGTGCTTGGGGGAAGTGTGAGAATTCGTCCGGTGAGTGTGGCACACGGTAGTATCACCGTTTTGATTTCTGATGTGATTGGAGTAAGCCAGCCGCAACCATTCTCACGCGGTACGACCGTTGTAACGAAGCAGGAGGGAGTGGGAGTAGTCGAGAAACCTGCTCAGTTCGTGCAGGTCACGAGCGAGACTCTCGTAACCGCGTTAAATCAGATGGGTGCGAGCGCAAAGGATATAGTAGCTATTTTCCAGGCGATAAAGGCTGCGGGTGCGCTCGAAGCGGAATTAGTGATAATTTAATGGAAATATACAAATTCTGAAAATCGTGAAAGAAGAGATTCCTCAACGAAATTCAGGATTTGACTTTCTTAGGATTTGAATATTGAGAGTGTTGCTGAATCTGTCAAATCCTGAATTTCGTTTCGGAATGACATGAAAGAATGGGGATAATCCCCAGAAAAGATATGAGTGATCTTGGACCGATATATCCGTTTGAACCGCTTCCGCCTCCGGAGAATCCATCGACGCGAGCTGGAAATGTTCGTGCGCTGAATATAAACACAAAAACTGAAAATCAGCAGATAGGGAAAACGGAGTCGAAACATACTCGTGATATAGCATTTAATAGGTTGTTGCAAAGCAAAACGGAGACATTAGAGAACTCGACAAATGCAATATCGGAAGAGGAGACGAAGAAGATACAAGAGGTTGCCAAGGATTTGGAGGCTTTTTTCGTATACATGATTTTGAAGAGTTTTAATAAAACTCTCATAGATGGGGGGTTATTCCCAAAAGAGGCGGGAGCATCTCTGTATATGGATATGTTTTTCGAGGGTGTGGCGAATGAGACATCCAAATCACCAAATGGATTAGGTCTTGCGGATGAGATTGTGAAATCGATTGAGTTGAATCTCGCTCAGAGTATGGATAAAGCGGTTAAGCGAGAGCTCTGAAAAACTTATGTAAATAGAGATTCCTCAACGAGATTCAGGATTTGACTTTTTAGATATGGCATTTTCTATGGATTCCGATGAAAGTCAAATCCTGAATCTCATTTCGGAATGACATTAATATTTCTTTTTCAAAGGCCTTTTAATCCATAATCCTGTTGTTACTTCACCCAAAAACCCTATATAATTTCGATTAATCAAATTTAGTTCGCTAATCAGCAGGGGTCGAATGCCCACACGTGGATTTTTCTATATATCGGAAAAGACAGGGGCTGTTGAGACAGCGAGAAAGTATGCATCAAAAGGTTCAACTGCTGTATCAGCAATTCTTGCGATTGCGCTTGCGATAATGATGCGGATAATCTATGGGTATCGGGTGTGCCCGGTACTTGCGGTGGGTGATTCAGGGGAGCTGGCGACAGCATCATGGACCAACGGTGTAGCGCATCCTCCGGGATATCCATTGTTCGTTCTTCTTGGACGATGGTTCACGCATATGAATTTCCATTCGCCATCGTCAGTTTTCGAAGAGGGAATTTTCGATGCGGCGTTTCGAATGAATATGCTATCTCTGTGGCTTGGAGTCGCGACTGTTCTTGTTGTTTATTTCATTCTCGCGAGAGCATTGAAGAATCCTTTCGCGGCGTTTCTCGGAGCGTTTATTTTCGGTACCGGACGGACATTTCTCTCGCAATCACTTATCGGTGAGGTTTACACTCTTCATGGATTGATAATCGCTCTCATGTTTTATGTTCTGTTGCTGATTGATGAGAAGCCAACAGGGGTGCGGTTTTGTATTCTTGCCTTATTATTCGGACTTGGATTATCGAATCACACATCGATTCTTCTAATGCTTGTCCCAGCCTTCGTACTTGTTGTGATGGCTATAATAGTCAAAGGAATGCGGATTCGAAAGAACCTTCTAATCGGCATGCTTGCATTTTTCGTAATCGGACTTTTGCCCTATATTTATTTGCCGATAGCATCGAGTCAAAATCCATATCTTGATTGGGGGAATCCGGAGAATCCGAAGAATTTTAGAGAGGTTGTAACACGAGCTAAATTTCGTCAGATAAAGGAATCAATCCAGACCACTGAGAAATCTCTCGGATATAGAGGTTTGTCGAAAGCATACAGACGATGGCAGCGACAATCATTCGGACGGTTGCTCATTATTTTAGGATACATCGGAATGCTGATAGCTCTCGTTAAAGGCAAGCGATTCGGAGTTCTACTTGTCCTGAGTTATTTTTTAATGACGGTGCCGTATTTCATATATTTCAGAAAAATCACTCCACCGGATCTTTTTTATCTTGAGGTTTATTACATACCGGCGCATCTTGTATTCGCGATTTTCATAGGATATTTCATCTATGCGGCGATCGATTATATCCCGCGTGTATTGAGGAAGAAAAACATAATGTCTTTTTTCTCATTTGCGATATTCGTTATTTTCGCAGTAATAATCGGCATTTTCTGGTTTGGTCATGGTTCAAGATACACGATGCGCGATCACACAGTCGGAAGCCGCTACGCGCATGATGTCCTTCGCGATTTGCCGAACGACTCGATTTTAATTACAAGTGGCGATGAGCCTTTTCTGTTCTGGTATATGCAGCAGGTCGCGAATTACCGTCGGGATGTTGTGGTGCTTGAGAATAACACGCTGATGATGACACGCTCATGGTACTGGCAATCCGTGAAGAGGGAATATCCCAATCTCGCGGTGCCTGATGTTGATTTATCCGGTGACGGGACGGATCTTGAGATATTCATGGCTGAATTGCACGATTTGAATCCGAATCGACCAATTTTCTTTACATCGCTTTTGCCGGCTTTCGATCCTCAATCTGCCGGTTATACGCTTGTTCCGGATGGGCTTTTGCTTGCTTTCGGCAAAGAAGATGAATTCAAGAGTTTGATAAAGGAGAGGACATCGCTTGCCGATGGTCTGTTCGCATCGCCGCTCGATTTCTCAACCAAGAACCTTGATCCGTATGAAGATGAGCTTGTCGAACGCTACGCTTATGCTTACTTCAACTATGGGGGATATTATCTTACGAAGGGTCAGGACGCGAAAGCGAAGGAAATTCTAATGAGGGCTGTTAACCTGAAACCGGACTTTCAGCCTGAAGGATTTCTTCCTGTGGCTGGGATGTTGGCGCGGAGCATGATTAAGGAGGGCGATTTAAAAGGCGCGCGGGATGTGCTTTCGAAGCTGATAGAGACCGGCAAAGCCGATTCAGCCTGGTATTATCTATACGCGCAGGTGCTTGTACTCGATGGTCAGATCGATGAGGCGGTCAGGATTTTGGAGGAGGGACTCAAGCGCGATCCGGAAAATCAATTCCTTCAGTCTCTTTATGAAACACTGACGCAACCGTGGGAGGAGGAGAATCCTCCATCGGATGAAGGCACTACTCCTGAAGGGGCACCGCCTGATAATGGGACGGTGGATGTGTAATTGAAACATTGCTATATCACCCACAATCGCAATGAAGTCTGATTGTAACCGGAGCTTGATGAAAACGCGATTGTGGGCGGCACCCGCTTCGGCGGATTGTAGGCGGCACCCAGCTTTGATATTTTTTTCATGATATACTTTTTCGGATTTGATAAAATCGATAATCATGAGCAGTTCAGCTGAAAATAGGTCGATGGAAACCCAGTCATGTCCTGTATGCGGGGCACCGCGACACGATTTGTCTCTTACAAGATGCGACAGTTGCGGCGCGGATTTAACATCAGTAAAAGCTATCGAGGATTTCATCGAATCTCTTCTTCTTGACGCACGAAACGAAATCAGGAATCGACGATACCCGGAGGCACGAACGAAGCTCGAGGTCGCATCGTGGATGGATCAAGCAACGGCGAGTATCGCGAAATTAATCGGTTCGGAGATACTTGAAAACGAGCATCGCTACAGTGAAGCGCTTGATAATTATGAGGAGGCTCGAGAGAAGCGGATAGCCGCAGATAAGTGGGGGGTAAATCTGGATGAGAAAATCGCGAAGATGAAAGAGATGCTTGAGGTGGAACGAGCAGCCAAGGAGCATTTCAATCTCGCGCTTCATCGGAGTCGGGAGGGTTTTTTCGCGGAAGCGAGAGAGGAATTATATAAAGCCGCGGATCTCGCATCGTATCTTCCGGAGATATATCTTCTCGCAGCGAAAGTGGATCTGTCCTTAGGATCCGAGAACGCGATGTATGACGATATCATGAGATTCAGGCAGCTAAGGCCGGAGGATACACGAGGGGAGCAGATGATGAAGGAGCTTGAACACAGGAAAGTCACATCGCGCCTTCAGACAGACCAGGTTTTCTTCGCTCTGTGCTTCATGGTTTTTGCAGTAGCAGTAATTGTGCTTGTTGCGCTAATCAGATAAAAAATCAATTGGGTTGAGAGAGGGCGGATTTTATCCTGATTTGGGAATTGATAGAGATTGAAGATATGATTCTTATCAAGTTGTTTTGCTCTGGAGATTAGGTCAATCCGCCCCTCCAATGCTTAATCCTTTTGGCGAGAATATATATCGTATAATACAGATGGTTTGTGCAAATTGACAGTATGGTGTGATCAATGCTTGATGCGGCGACGATAAAGCGAATAAAAAACTTCGAATTGAGGCTGTCACATCGTGTTGAGACACTCTATGCCGGCGAGTACACATCGGCATTCAAGGGGCGAGGCATTGAGTTTTCGCAGGTGCGAAAGTACATCGAGGGCGATGATATTCGTTTGATCGATTGGAATGTTACAGCGCGAATGCGTGAGCCATACGTTAAAGAGTTTGTCGAGGAACGGGAGCTATCTGTTATTTTCCTCGTAGATATATCCGCAAGCGGCGATTTTGGCACACATCGACGCACGAAACGAGAGTTAGTCTCGGAATTCGCGGGTACAATGGCTTTCCTTGCGATAACACATCAGGACAAGGTCGGTCTCGTACTGTTCACAGATCGAATAGAAAAAGCGCTTCCGATAAAAAAAGGTCGGTCACATTTTTTTCAGATTATGAACAACCTTATGCATTTCATGCCCGAAGGATCGGGTACGAATATAACGGAAGCGATACGATATTTGACAAGGCGAAACCTTCGTAGAAGTGTTGTGTTCCTTGTGAGCGATTTTCTTACGGAGGAGGATCTTTATCGTCCGCTGAAAACGGTTTATAAACGTCACGATTTAATCATGGTAAGGGCGAGGGATGTAGCAGAGTTGAGCCTTGATTTCGATGGCCTTCTCGAGGTTGAAGATCCTGAAACAGGGCATGTTTTTCTTATCGATGGCAAGGATCTCAGAACTCTTCAAATGTACAAAAAAACAATGGATGAATGGGATCAGTATCATGAGAGGGTATTCCGCCGTCTTAACCTCCCGATTATAGATTTGACAACCGGAAGCGAAATAACAAAACCGATACTCGACTTCATCCGCAAAAGAGAAAGGGGTGCAAGACGACGATAACTCTCGGAGCGAAATGGGCTTTGCTTCTGCTTGCCGCGATACCGGTTATCGTCGTGCTGCATTTCATCTGGACAAGGAGAGGAGGAAGGACGGTTATTTTTTCAACGAGCGATATATTTCGTCGAACACGCAAAGGGAATCTGTCATTCTGGCATCGAGAGATGGTTTCCATTTTGAGAGTTGTGGCGATAGCGTTGATAATCATCGCGGCATCCCGCCCGCAATATGGTCGCGGCGAGGAGAAAATCGTAACGGAGGGAGTTGATATTGCTCTTTGCCTTGATGTAAGCGGGTCGATGTTAGCGGAGGATTTCCAGCCAAGCCGTCTTTCAGCAGCGAGAGATGTGGTGAAGGAATTTGTGAAGCAAATGGAGGGGAACCGTCTTGCGCTCGTTGCATTCAGTGGAAAATCGCTGACACAATGCCCGTTGACAACGGACTATAATATAATTGCTCAATTACTCGATGAGGTTGATACGGAGACAGTACCGCTCAACGGCACAGCAATAGGTGATGCAATCGGCAATGCCGTTAATAAATTTTTCGATAAGAAATCGAAAAGCAAGGTAATCGTTCTGCTGACGGATGGAGAGAACAACACCGGCATGATAGAGCCTGAGCTTGCGGCAAAAATAGCATCGGATAAGGGAATAAGGATATATACTATAGGAGTCGGGACAGTCGGTGGAGCGGCAATACCGTATTATGACCCAAGCGGTGAAAAACATTATTACAGGCAGGGAAATCAGCTTCTCATGACGAGGCTCGATGAGAAGACACTGCAGACAATAGCATCAATAACAAGAGGAGAATATTTCCGAGCAACGGATGTTAATACGCTAAGGCAAATATATAATGAAATCGCGCAAATGGAAAAACACAAGATTGAGACTCGCAAATATACAGTTTACAACGAGCTTTATATATATTTCCTGATACCGGGGATAGCGGTTTTTATTTTAGAGATCGCATTATTCACCGGAAGACAGAAAAGGTTGATATGAAAAATGGCAGATGATAAAACAAAAACATGGAAGGTACCTGTTCTTTCAAAGCGACGTTCAAGGCCTCGTGACGAAAACCTCTGGCTGTTCCACAAGGACAAGTTCAAGAACTTCATGAAAAAGTGCGAGGGTAAGAAGTTGGTTATCGCTTTAAGCGGCGGTAAATTGAAGTTCGCCTGTCACCTTCCAATTCTGAGGTTGATTGAATCGCTTGAGATACAGTTGGATGAGGTATGGGGTTCGAGCGCCGGAGCGGTAGTAGGAGGTCTTTGGTCGAACGGCATGACGGTAAAGGAAATGGATAAAATTCTGGATGATGTGAATGTCACCATGATTTATGATTTTCTGAACATCCAGGCAATTAAAACCGCGATAGAAGCCCATAAACAGGCACAACCGCTCAGAACAGCGGGTATTTTCCCCGGGATACGGATAGAGAAATATTTACGCACCCTGTTGACTGAATCGAAGAAAGAAACGCCGTTAATGGACATATCGCGTTTTTACTCCATGACATATAACATATCGAGATTTTACCGGACAGCGCTTCGAATGACGAGAGATTCGCGTGTCCACCATATAAATTTCATGAACTATGAGATTTTGAACGAGAAGGTTACAGATGGCGATCTTGCGGATATCATAAGGGCGTCAATGGCGATGGCGGGTATATACTGGCCGGAGGAGATAGGCGGGGAGTTATTCCTCGATGGCGGCATGGCGGAGCAGCTTCCAATCCGTTCTCCTTTCGTCACATGGCAACACGATATCAGAAATGGCAAGGAGAAACGCGATCTTTTTATCGTTGGAATGGAGCTAGTGTATGCGACATCCGATGCGCCACCACCGGCAAATCCGCTGAGCATGATTTCCGAAAGTTTCGAGCTGATGGGCGATGAAATAGCACGAGACCATCAGTATTGCATAGCGACTCACGATTCTGATGATGGTCCGAAAGTCGAGCTCATAGTGATACAACCGAAAGTTCCGTATACGATCCTCACTGAAGTGCCGAACTTTGCAAGGCAGATGGAAATAACAAAAGATGCGATTGTCAAGGTTTTATCCGATAAATGATATTTCAAAACGACAAATTGATATTTCTTGTTCTTCTCGCACCAGTCATAGGATGGTGGTTATGGCGATTTTTTGAGAAGCGGATGGAATCCCGTCGCAGGTTTGCCGAGGATAAGTTATGGAACCTGATAGCGCCGCGCGAACATCGCTGGGTGCCAATAACGAGGATAATGCTGATGAGTCTTGCATTCGCATGTCTTTTTGTAGCGGTCGCAAGACCCAAAGGCGGTCAGATTCAGGAGGAGACATCGAGCACGGGAATAGAAATATTTTTCCTTATGGATTTATCGAAAAGCATGATGGTTGAGGATGTCGGAGCGAGTAGAATATTGATTCAGAAGAAAGTAGCGGAGGCGATAATCAAATCCAATCCGAACGATAAGGTAGGGATAATAGGATTCACCGGCGAACCATATGTGATATGCCCTCTGACGCTGGACCATGCGACGCTCCTGACATTTCTTGAGAATGTGGATGTGGATGAGAACTCGATTCATCCAGGAACCGGTTATGGAGATGCGATAGAGCTTGCCATTCGGAGATTCCAGGGAACGGAGGGGCGGGCAATAGTGCTTTTCAGCGATGGCGAGAATAACAAAGGGGTAAGACCGGAAAAAGCCGCGCGCGATGCGCTCCGTGAGGCAGTGAAAATATTCTCTATAGGCATCGGCACTGAAACAGGAACGAGGCTTTTTGAAAGAGATTTCTTCCAACGTCCGGTACCGAGGACATATCGCGGTGAACCGGTAATTGTGAAGCTCGATAAAGCATCGCTGAAAGAGGTGGCATCCATAACGAATGGAAAATCGTATTTTATAGAGTCCGTAAGGGGTGCGCAGGATGTATTCGTTGACTTCGATCGGTCCGCTAAAGCGATTTTCAAATCGGGATTATCCACACACAAAAAGGAGCTTGCCGGATATTTCATTTTTGTTGCCGCTCTATTGATGATCGGTGATTCCTTAGTGAGCACATTCCGTCTGATACCGAGGAAACGCCCGGATATCCCATCTTTTGTCTCAAACAACAACGCGCGAAGGAAGAAGGAGAAAACCTTGAAAGTGACGACGGAATCCGCCAAATGAAAAAAATGGGGACAGTCCACAATGCTTTAGCTGCTATGCTTAATTGTCAAGTCGCATTTTACTTATGATCGATGTAAATGCGATTAGCGAGTTGGGATAGTCCCCATTTTTTGATAATGAACCGAAATTTCATTTTTTTTGTTTATTAGAATGGGAATGCCGATAAAAATAAAAAAGGGGACAGTCCACAAAGCTTTGGTTTCTATATCCGATAGTTAAGTCGCATGATGCCAATAGTCTCAGTACATGCGATTTGCCAAGTTGGGACTGTCCGCTTTTTTTACGCAATTTATGAAAATCATCGATAAGTACATATCAAAAGAATTTCTAGTGTTCTTCGTAGCGGTAATTCTTGGATTCGTGGTCCTCATGATAGGCAACACGATATTCATCATGAGCGATCTGATAATGAACAAGCGAATCCCGTTTTTCATAGTCACGCAAATTCTAATACTTCGGGTTCCGGCGATGTTTGTGCTTGGATTTCCGGTGGCGACGGTATTCGCTGTAATGCTTACGATGGGACGTCTCGCGAAGGATAGCGAAATCGTAGCTATGCGTACAGGCGGCTTGAGCTTTCAGCGAATCATATTACCGCTGCTTTTCATGGCTGGGGTTATAAGTATCGGTAGCTTCTATCTGAACGAGATAGTGGTTCCAAGGGCGAATCATATTTCGCAGAATTACATAAGGCAATTTTTCATGAGCGAAGTAATGGAGAACGCGAGAGCAAACATATTTTTCAGGATTCCCGGCGGACTTGTGATTTATACCAAAAAAATGGAGGGGGGCTCGAATGAACTTCGAAATTTGATGGTGTTTGAGACGAGGGAGTACGGTTTCCCGGATATATCCGACGTTATGCATGGTTATATAAAAAACGACAAGCTGATACTTGAAGACGGTACGACTTACGAGGTTAACAATAATGGATTAATCGACGAGAAATTTTATTTCCAGAAATCGACCAAGGATATTTCGAGAGAAATTAGAAAACTGTATGGGGAGCAGAAGACGCCGCAGGAGATGGTTTCGGGAGAGTTGAAGGAATTAATCGATACATTCAAAAAGCACAATTTGAGAGTTTCAGCGCAGGAGACGGATTATTATTTCAAGTTCTCGATACCGGTGGCGAACCTTGCATTCGCAGTTGTGGGTCTTCTATTCGCCGTATCGAATCCGCGGAAGGAGAGTTACAGCGGGATAATCGTGGCTCTGATACTGATAACGATATACTGGGTAATGATGACAGTAATGAGGTCAATGGGGCACAAGGACATGCTCGAACCGTGGCTTGCCGCCTGGGGGCAGAATATAGTTTACTTTATGATTGGAATTCCTCTGCTTTTGAAAATCAGAAAGTGATATGAGGCTTCTTGATAAATACATAATGAGAGAAGTCGGGATTTTCGTATTGGTAGGAATCCTCGGATTCGTCATTCTTATCATCGGGAACAATTTCTACGCGTTAAGCGACCTGATTTTTGCGAAGAGAATAAGATTCATGGATCTGATTTATATAACTCTTCTTGACACGCCGGCGACGATGGTTTTATCGCTTCCCGTGGCGACTCTTTTTGGTGTCATGCTGTCGATCGGACGTTTGGGCATGGACAGCGAGATAATAGCGATGCGAACAGGAGGGATTTCGCTGACAAGGATAATACTTCCTGTAATGATAATAAGCCTCTTTTTCAGCGGCGTAACGTACATGCTTGATGAAAGGCTGGTGCCCATCGCAAGCAGGAATTCAGAGATAATCAAGGAGGAGAACATACAGGGACGTCAGTTTCACATCAAGTCGAACGTTTTCTTCAGGAGCTCCGACGATACAATCATTTCCGTAAACAAGTACAACATGAAAGATAAAACGCTTTCAAAAGCGGTTATCTGGCAACGCGATAAAGATGGATTTATACACATATACACGGCGTTTTCAGGGAAATTCGATGGCGATTATGTGGTTTTGGAATCGGCGCATCATCATATTTTTGATGGCAATCAGGAGAGTCGCCCTCTGGTATACAAGGAGAATCTATCCCAGGCTAAGATATATTTCCCGGAAGCACTTCAGGAGGTTCACGACGATAAAACGAGCGCGGCGAATCTCGCTGCCGGCGATATAGCAGAGCAGATAAGCCATCTCGAGGAATCAGGGCAGGATACATCAGTCGCGAGGACCAACCTTGCTTTCAAGTACGCGACTCCGATAGCCTGTACGATTTTCAGTTTCGTGGGTTTCATGTTCAGCGTCATAAATCCAAGGCGAGAACGCTACAGCGGAGTTTTCATGGCGCTGGTTTTGATTTTTATTTATTACATCATGCAGACGGTATTCAAGTCACTTGGGGAGAAGGGTCTTGTAAGTCCTCCGGAGCTCGCCGCATGGGCGACGAACGGAATTTTCTTTATCGCGGGGATGGTGGTATTTGCAAAGCTATCGAAGTAATTTCTCATCGGATTCCAAGAGGTACTGACTTAAAAGAAGTAAATTTTGTAATAATGGGGGCGCATGTTTCTCCGGATTGTTGAAAAAGTCCAAGAACCGTAGGGGTGGGTTTATGGTATGAGCGTAGGACTCAACTTGAATAATGGAAAAACCATAAGCGTATAATCAAGCCGGTTAACGAAGAAACCCACCCTCTCCCCGGCGCATAAATACAGGGCGGGTTTCATTTGAATCAAGAAGTCCTTTCGTAATCAAAATGAAATGCGCATCTGGCAGAAAGTTCGTTATCGTAAAAAACCCGCCCCTACATTAGAATGATCACTTTTTCAACAGCCCCGTGACGACCGCGCTCCCGGGTGGATAATTCAATACTTATGAGCCAGTTCCCTGCTTTATATAAAAAAACCCGGGAGAATCCCGGGCTTTTTTAAATTCATGCTTAGATTATTTTATCTTTTATCAATGGAAATCTGATCCTCAAACTTGGAGGCTTTGATAACGAGGGCGCCTTTCACGAATTGTCGCACCATGTATTCGTAGGTACCTACTTGCGGAGGAGTAGCAGGATCGTTATCGCCGAGCGGTGGCGGGAAGTTGGGGAAATTCGGATTCTCGAGAAGCTTGTTGTAAGGGCTGTTCATCAAGGTGCCATCGTCGCCATATCCTATAAGCCAGTAAGCGGTAGCGTATTCGCCTGATGGGTCGCTCAGACCGAGGGGGATATAAGCGAAATCGCCTTTCGGATAATTTGCCTTATAAGTGGGATTATCTACGTAATAATCCCACATATATGCAAAGATGGAATATCTGTATGGTAAAGGTCTGATGCTTGGGGGGCTGGATCCCGGTGCAGTCATGGGTCTTCCAGCAGCAATGCCGATAGGATTATAATTCGGATTTACATTGATAATGGGAAGAAGCGAAAAGATGTTTATATTCTTCTGGAAACTTCCAAGCGTATAAGCCACGTTAACCATGCCGGTTCCAGGGGTTCTGAGAGGATTATCAGGATAGGGGATCAAAAGATTTTCCTCATAGAGGGCGTCAATGGGTCTCATGGGTGATGGGAAGTTCGCGTAAATTGTGGGAAGGACTGATCTGAACGGTGATGAATCGGGTTTAGTATCAGTGAGATAATCATCCTGATTGACAACAGCATTAGCGTAAACCGGGTCAATATCCCTTGGGCCTGAATTACCACCGATAATCCTGTTTCCCTTGAGACGTCCTCCGGTGGGTGGATAAATGGATAAGGGCCAATCAGTCAGCCCCGGGAACCTTCCCTGGTGTTTCTGCGCGAATTTGGCGATGGCGTTATCTATTATGTTCACATTGTTTCTAATTGCGACGAGACGTCCTTTTTCGCGGACATTACCGAAGGTGGTCAAAGCGATAACAGTCAATATCCCGATTATCGCCATCACAACCACCATCTCGATGACCGTGAATCCCGATTGAGATATCCGACTTTTGTTTTTCATTACAACTCACTCTCCAGGTATAAATATCATGAATATTATAAATAAAATAAATATTTCCAAAGCCAAAGCACACTCAGTTCAATGGATGGGGAAAACATGAAGTGCGGTCTCAACATGAATACAGTCCTCAATAAAAATAAACCACATGCGGCGCTTGGTGTCAAGGCAACCAGGCATTTCAAGCACAAAAAAAGAGGCGAAAGCCTCTTTTGATATCACGTGGCAGAAGAAAATGGGGAGAGTCCACATGCATTTTGTTTAATTGGGACTGTCCCCATTTTTTGAATAACATCAGATTGATGAATGGAAAATCCTGAACTTCTTATTCTCAAATTTGAACTCGTTTTCGAATATATCCTCACCGCTGAAGAAATCGATACTGACTTCGATAAGGTCTCCCGGTTGAGATGGTGTTTGCTCTACACCGTTCAATATCAGACGGCTTATCGGTCCGTATTTTAAGTGGAGTTTCACTTTTCCATAAACATAATCGACTATGAACATATCACCGTTCTCCTCGAGATTACTTCTTTCGATTATGTAAGATGTATGATCGTAATAATTGTTGATGATGATTCTGAAGTCCAGTAAATCCTTGAAAGTATAGGGATTGAGCTGAGTGTTAAAATCAACGTTGATGTCAAAAATCTGATCAAGCGGTATGATATTGATTTTCTTATCGGTGATGGGATAATCGCCGAGTTTGATGGATTGAATGAATCCATCTGAGTTCATATCATCAACGCCAACGGGTCGCTCGTAAACATCCCGACTACAGTAAAGGGCGATTTTATCTTTTTTCAGAACGACCTGCGTTGAATCATCGTATTGAGCTCTCAGGAAACCCACATCGATATTTAATTTATCCCCAGGATAAACATGATTTCCTGCTGAACCACCCGGCTTTATCATGCTGTCGAATGGCTGATTACTTGTGTATGTGACAACGCTGCCCCACTCGTTGTTCCTGAAGGAGACTAACCCGTTATTGGTGATGTCGGCTTCAGTGAAATCATAAGCCCAGCAATGGGAAACATCGGCAAGTTCGACGAGAACCCGAACGGAATTCTGGAAGGTAAAGGGATGGAATTTCTTAAGGAACTGGAACTGTACGGTGTTTACCTTGCTTAGAGGGATTAAGTTCGGTTCGATTGGGTCAAGCACCTCGCCACCAATACGAACTTCATAGAGGGTATCATCACTTATGTCGATCGGATTGTCCGTGCTTGAACCGCCCCCTCCGCATCCGGACATTAGTATGATTAAGAGTGCCGTTATCCCGGCGAAAAATGTGCAACGAATCATGTCGATTCCTCCCGAATGGAACGAATCAGGATATATTAAAACTTTTGAATTATATAACACCTTTTTTTTTCTTTCAATAACCCGACGGTTAAACATCCTCAATATAATTTAAAACGTCCAATTTAATAATCGAAAGGAACGAATCAAACTTGACAGAAATCCGAGGTGCCACCCACAATCCGCCTTCGCCAATTGATTTTGTTATCCCGGTTAGGTTCGCAGGCTAAGGCGGATTGTGGGCGGCACCCTGGAGGTTTTGAGGAGCTCGACTTGTTGAAATCACCCACAATCGTATTGGAGTCTCATAGAAGGGGGAAATTGATAGAGGAGCGATTGTGGGCGGCACCCGTACCGGTTCCATAAAACAAGCTCCACTCGGAAGAATTGTCATAATTTACTACAGAATCAGGATTAAGAGCCGAAAAAAGACATGGGAGAAATTACGGGTCTTCTGGTAAACAGGTAATCATGCCAGCAGGACCACGGTTTAATTGATTCGAGGAGATTTAATTATTTTTTTGCATCAGGTACAAAAAATTAATTTAAAACAGAAATTATAAATGTAAAGCAAATTTAACTTTTCCGCTTGTAGCATAACGATGACGGAAAGGTATCGGAGGGTAAGTGTCGATGTTAAATAAGAAACCCCTGATAGTAGCGCTTGTTATGGGGCTAATCGCAGTAGCCCTGGTTTTCAGTTACATAAAGAGAGTTGAAAAGGTGAACGCTGGAAAGCAGATCGAATACGGGAAGGTTGTGATAGCCAAGGAGCAGATCCCGGTGCGCACGAAAATAAAGGAAACCATGTTAGATGAACAGGTAGTGCCAACGGATGCGATTCATCCTGATGCGGTAACGGAGCTGGATGAAATCCTTGGTAAGGTGACAAACCAGGTAATTTTCGAGGGCGAACAGATTC
>Ga0315277_10002372_pt1 | contig 26321 bp, 22 predicted proteins | sample YL17G05_15_MG_FD_203695 | JGI IMG/M metagenome (GOLD analysis project Ga0315277, IMG submission 203695) | Sediment microbial communities from Yellowstone Lake, YNP, Wyoming, USA - YL17G05_15 | ecosystem: Environmental > Aquatic > Freshwater > Lake > Sediment | place: USA: Wyoming | collected... | reverse complement strand
GTTGGAGTTTTGATTCTAACCATTCCTAAAGGAAAGGGACAGTGTCAGGTGGGTAGTTTAACTGGGGCGGTTGACTCCTAAATTGTAACGGAGTCGCTCAAAGGTTGGCTTGCTCCGTATGGAAATCGGAGTGAAAGTGCAAACGCATAAGCCAGCTTGACTGCGAGACTTACAAGTCGAGCAGAAACGAAAGTTGGAGTTAGTGATCCTCTGGCACAAAGTGACGTGGCCAGAGCTCAACGGATAAAAGCTACTCCGGGGATAACAGGCTGATCGCATCCAATAGCCCACATAGACGATGCGGTTTGGCACCTCGATGTCGGCTCATCCTATCCTGGGGCGGAAGTACGTCCCAAGGGTTTGGCTGTTCGCCAATTAAAAGGGTACGCGAGCTGGGTTCAGAACGTCGTAAGACAGTTCGGTCCTAATCTGCTGTAGGCGTTGAAGTTTGAGAGGAGCTGCTCCTAGTACGAGAGGACCGGAGCGGACGAACCTCTGGTGTACCAGTTGTCCTACCAAGGGCATTGCTGGGTAGCTATGTTCGGAGTGGATAACCGCTGAAGGCATATAAGCGGGAAGCCCACCTTAAGATTAGACTTCATTTGAGATCCCCGATAGACTATCGGGTTGATAGGCTCTAGGTGTAAGATCGGTAACGATTTCAGCCGAGGAGTACTAATAGATCAAGAAAACTTTTCTCCTATCTTTAGGAGAAATTAGGTTAGAACAACTATCAAGACACTGAAAATTGCTTCGCGATCTGCGTGTTGGTGCTTCCCCCTTCGCTAAGCTCCGGGGGATAAACTCCGCGGGGTAAATTTGTTAGAGCATATCGTCCTTGGTGCTTAGAGCGAGATGGGTACACCCGATCCCATTCCGAACTCGGAAGTTAAGCATCTCAGCGCCGATGATACTCGGACCGCAAGGTCCCGGGAAAGTAGGTCAGTGCCAAGGACAATGCGCTCTAACGAAAAATCGCTTTTTGGCGATTTTTTTGTTACTATAAATATATATAATAGTAGCCCATCCTACGCTTTTACTGAAAAACCTACTACGTAGTGTAATTTCAGTAGCAAGCTTCGGAGGGCATCCTTCCCATGGCTGGGCTTGCCAGCCATAGCCTTGGCGAAGGCTGGAGGGTTTATGCGTAAAGTTTTATCGATCATTTTAGGGATACTGATCATTGTTGGAATAGGTCTAGGAATTTATCTATATGTTGCTCCTAAGTTAGGCAAAGAAAATCGCCAAATTGATGATTGGATTGTTACGAATAATTTAAATCAGTACGGCGATCCTGCCAACACGGCGTACTCAAATGTTCGGCCATGTAAAAATGCTCTTGATTGCTACGATTACATCAAAAAAATGCATCCAGACAAACCCTGGACTAAATAAAATTTTCAATTTGAATGCCTAAAGGCAAACCTTGAGACATTGAAAATTCATTGGAAATTGTAAATTGATTATTGTAAATTATAACCATGCGAATAATCGCTGACTTTCATATTCACTCAAAATATTCCCGGGCTACTTCGCGCGACATGGATATTGGTCATATCGTGGAGTGGGCAAAGCGTAAAGGTCTGAATTTAATCGGCACAGGCGACTTCACCCATCCTTTTTGGTTTGGTGAGCTTAAAAGCAAACTTTCCGAAGATGGCTCTGGTTTATTGAAATTAAAAAATGCTGATCTTGAGAATGGCTCACGGTTTATTCTAACTGCCGAGATTTCTTGTATTTATACCCAAGGCGGCAGAACAAGGAAAATTCATACAATCGTTTTTGCGCCAGATTTTAAGACCGTCGCCGAATTGAATGATCGCTTGGTCAGCATTGGCAATATCTCTTCCGACGGCCGGCCGATTTTGGGTATTTCGGCAAAAGACTTAGCCGATTTAGTTTTAAATATCAACGATAAATGTCTGATTGTTCCCGCTCATGCCTGGACGCCGTGGTTTTCAATTTTTGGTTCGAACTCTGGTTTTGATACGATCGAAGAATGCTACGAGGATCTTACACCGTATATTAATAGTATCGAGACAGGACTATCTTCTGATCCGGAAATGAACTGGCGGTTATCTTCTTTGGATAAAGTTGCCTTAATGTCCAATTCTGATGCTCACAGCCCTGCCAATTTAGGTAGGGAAGCCAATGTTTTTGAGATCGATAAAGAAAAATTAACCTATGATGAGATCATTGATATTCTAAAAAAGAAAGACTTATCGCGATTTTTATATACAATCGAATTTTATCCCGAAGAAGGAAAATATCATTTTGATGGACATCGCAATTGCAATATTGTGATTAATCCTTTCGAGCAGAAATACCCTGGCAATCTCTGTCCAAAGTGTCAGAAGAAATTAACCATCGGCGTAATGAACCGCGTTGAGGAATTAGCTGACCGTGCGACTGGTCATAAAGACCCAACATTTCCGGGCTCAAAACATCTAGTACCCTTGATGGAAATTATTGCCGCCGCATTTTCTCAAGGTACGTCGGCAAAATCGGTTCAGAATGAATATTTGAATTTGGTAAACTCTTTAGGGTCGGAGTTAAATATCTTGCTGGATATGCCGGAAGGAGAATTAAGTAAGAATATAAAACCGAAAATCGTTGATGGAATCAAAAGAGTAAGAAACGGTCAAATTAAGGTCGAACCTGGCTATGATGGGGTCTATGGCAAAGTAAATATTTTTAGCGGTGGTGATTTTGAAGAACCACAACAAGCAAGCTTGTTTTAATTCAACCATTCAAAACTTACACCTACGAGGTGTATGGAAATTGAGGTTAATATGCCGGAGTTGCCCGAAGTCGAAACTATTCGGAAGGGCGTGATTCAAAAATTAAATGGCAAAAAGATTAAAGGTATAGAAATCCGCGTGCCGAAGCTTTTTGTTGGGGAGAAAAAGAATATCATTGGCGCCAAAATTGTTGACGCCAAAAGAGTCGCCAAAGTTTTAGAAATTGTTTTGAATAATGGCTATTCGATTTTAATTCACTTAAAATTAACCGGTCAATTAATTTATCAAGGTCAAATAGGCCCTTTTACTCATCTTGTTTACATTTTTTCCGATGGCACCCATTTACTTTTTAATGATTTGCGCAAATTTGGTTGGAATCGAGTAGTCAAGACATCGGAGACGGAAAAATTATTAGGACCGGATAAATTTGGGCCGGAACCGGGAACCAAAAATTTTACGGGCGAATATCTTAAAAATATATTTTCGAAATCTAACAAGGCGATTAAATTAGTTTTGATGGATCAGCAAAAAATTGGTGGGTTAGGAAACATCTATGCTAACGACGCTTTATATTGGGCAGGAATTCTACCGACAAGACCAGCTAAATCTTTAACGGATATAGAGATACAAAAGTTGAAGACCGCGATTGAAAAAGTTATCAACCTGGGCTTAAAATCTGGTGGTTCATCGGAGAATACATATGTTAATATAGAGGGTGAGAAGGGAAAATATATGGATGTGGCCGCGGTTTATCAAAAGACACGAGATCCCAAAGGCCACCTAATCAAAAAAATTCAGCTTGGCGGTCGAGGTACATTTTTTTGTCCAATTTGCCAACATTAATAAGAAAGATGGAAATATGCAAAAATTACAGGCAATTGTTTTAGCAGGAGGCAAGGGCACAAGGCTTAACTGTGAAGATTTACCCAAAGTAATGCTCAAAATTGCTGGCAAACCGATGATTGATTACAGCTTGGAAAATTTACGCCAGGCAGGTTTTGCAAGGCCAATTTTGGTAGTTGGTTTCCAAGCACAAAAAGTCAAAGATCATTTGAGAGACTCGGTTATTTATGCCCATCAAAGAAAACAATTAGGCACAGCCGATGCTGTCAAGGCCGCCGAAGGCTACATTAGCAAAGACACAAAAAATGTTTTATCAATCTATGGTGATGACAGCGCCTTTTATAAACCAGAAACGATAAAAAATTTTGTTAACGATCATCTTCAAAAACAGCCGGCGATTACTTTATTGACAGTAGAACCGAAGAATCCATCCGGTCTAGGCCGAATTATCCGTAATAAAGACAGTTCTGTTGCCGCAATTATTGAAGAAAAGCTGGCGAACTACGAACAAAAGCAAATAAAGGAAATTAATACGGGCTGCTATATATTCAGAGCGGATTTTCTTTGGTCGGCACTTAAGAAAGTTAAAAAAAATCCAGTTGGCGAATATTATCTAACCGATCTCATCGAGATAGCCAGAGGCGAACATCAGAAGGTAAATGCCTATAAAATTGATGCTCGTGAATGGATCGGAGTTAACACGGCCGAAGATCTAAAAGCCGCCGAAGAAGCGATGAAGAAAAAAATTCAATATGGCTAATTACAAAACTCGGGGCATTATAATAAGAAGATCTAATTTTGGGGAAGCAGATCGGTTGCTCGTGATCTTCACCGAGCGTTTCGGCAAAATCAAAGCAATTGCTAAAGGCGCGAGAAAACAAGGCTCAAAACTTGCTGGTAACTTAGAACTCTTTTGTTTAACAAATTTTATTTTCGCCGAGGGAAGAAATTTGGATATAGTGACTGAAGCGGAAATCATTAATTGTTTTTTTAAAATCCGAAATAATCTAAAATCAATAAACTCCTCTTTTTATCTCGCCGAAGTCATTGATAAATTATCGGAGGAACGTGAAGCTCATCCCGATGTTTTTCATCTTTTGCTTAATACTTTAGTGAAAATAAATTATCTTCCTGATAAAATAGTTTTGCCATATTTTGAAATTAACTTTCTCGCGAACATTGGTTATCAACCAGAATTAAATAAATGTCTTGATTGTGGTAAGAAAATAACTCCCGGCAAAAACGGCTTTGATTTTAATGAGGGAGGGTTACTGTGCGAAACTTGTAATCGCAATGCAGCTAAAATTTCTGATGAGGCAATCAAAGTTTTAAGACTTTTTTTAAAACACGATATTAAATTATTGGAAAAATTAAAATTATCCGATCAAACAAACGATGAGCTGATTGATATTGTTAATCGCTACATAAAACATATTCACCAGCAAGAATTCAAGTCTAGAAGGTTTGTTCTATGATTTTTATAAATTATCTGATATATTTTAAATAGGAGCTCCATGGAAAAAAATGCCAATGATTTAGAAAAAATTGTCAGTTGGGCAAAACGGCGGGGATTTGTGATGCCTGGGAGTGAAATTTATGGTGGGATTTCGGGGATGTATGATTTTGGGCCGTATGGCGTGGCACTCAAAAACAACATCAAAAAACTATGGTGGAAGAAGTTTGTTGAAGAGCGTGACGATATCGTCGGGATCGAATCCGCCATTTTAATGAACCGAAAAGTTTGGCAGGCGAGTGGGCATGAGAAAAGTTTTATTGATGAATTGGTTGAATGTAAAAAATGTAACCGCCGTTTTAAGGCCGACGATATTCCCAAGGGAGAATGTCCATCGGGCGGCAAACACGAATTCACCGAACCGAAGAAATTTAATCCAATGTTCAAAACCGACGAAACCTATCTTCGGCCCGAAACTGCTCAAGGAATGTTTGTCGATTTTAAGCAAGTGATGGAAACCTCGCGGCAAAAAATTCCCTTTGGCATTGCCCAAATTGGGAAGTCATTTCGCAATGAGATTAACACTAAGGATTTTTTATATAGAATTCGTGAATTTGAAATTGCCGAGATTGAATATTTTATTAAAGAAGGCGACGACGAAAAAACTTTTGAAGAATGGTTAAAAAATTGGGAAGAATTTGTCTTATCTTGCGGCATTAAAAAAGAATCAATCGAGCATCACGAACATCCGAAGGAATCTCTGGCGCATTATTCAAAAAGAACCGTTGATATCTTATTTAATTTTCCGTTTGGGAAAAAAGAATTGGCTGGTGTAGCCAATCGGACTGATTTTGATTTGAAGGCGCATCAAGAAAAATCAGGCAAGGATTTATCGTATTTTGATGAAGAAACTGTCAAGAAATACATTCCTTATGTCATCGAACCGACCTTGGGGATCGAACGGTTGATGCTCGCAATAATTTGCGACGCATTTGAGGAAGTCGCCGGCGGCAGGGGAGAATCGAAAGCGGAATCGGAGGGTAATGAAATTGTTTTACATTTAGATCCAAAACTCGCACCCGTCAAAGTCGCCGTCTTGCCATTGGTTAAAAAATTATCCGACAAAGCCCAGGAAATATATAAAGACCTTAAAATGTGCTGGGGGGATATTGAGTTTGACGAATCGGGAAGTATAGGTAGGCGATATCGAAGGCAAGATGAGATTGGAACTCCATACTGCGTTACCATCGATTTTGAAGAAGATAACAAAGTCACCGTCCGCGACCGCGACACGATGAAACAAGAGAGAGTGGAAATTAAAGAATTAAAAAACTATTTGTTTGGGAAACTTATCTAAACCAATTTTAAAAGGAGAAAAACATGTTTGATAATCAAATGGATTCGACATCAATAGGCGAAGAAGACAAACTGCCGGTCCCGGAAATTACGAGCCAGATGATTTTTGTTAAAGAAGTGGACAGTCTTTGGGGAAAGATGTCGGCTAAGTCAGAAGAAAATTTTGTTAACATTTTTCGTCAAACTTTTGGCAAATTACCGGGAGAAGCTCAAAAAGCCATCTCGCTTGAACTTCAAGCTATGCAAATTGAGATTGGACTACTTGATAATCTAGATGAAGGAGTTGCTTCTATACGCGAAAAAGAGATTGCCGAAAGAATTAAAGCCGATCTGGAACGCTCTGGGGTGGTTGCTAGCGCCGTTGAAAAAGGGTTAGAAAATGCCAAAAAGAAACTATCCGTTCCCGCAGAAAACGCCGCCGCTTATTTAGTTGAATACGAGGCATACATTCAAGGAATTGAAAGCGAAAATGAAGAAGTTGGTCAACAAACAGAATATTTGATGATGCTTATACCAGCTATTAGACAGGAACTGAGTAGACTGCAAATTTGCAATACCCAAAACATTGAAGGTAAAGGAGAACTAAAACAAGAAATGGCATCAGTCACCCCAATTGTTACTTCAATGTTAAATTTTGGTCAACAAGTTGAGACGGAAATTGGCACGGAAGCGCTCGTCGGTTTCTCAACTTTAGCTAAATTAGTAAAAGAGTTTAACGATATCAAAGCAAAATTAATTGCTCTCCTTACACAGAGATAATTTAAACAATTAGTGTTATATTAAGTATAAACCTGTAAAAATATTTTTTTAATATTGTCTTTCAAGGTAGGTTATATTATACTGTAGACAAACTAAAAAAAAGGGAGGGAAAATTCCGAGAAAGACACTTGTAATAGAAACCCGGAGACTCTCCAAGTATTATATAGTCGGGAATAAACCCCTTGAGATTCTTAAAAATATCAACATTAAGGTGTATTCCGGCGAGTTTATTATTGTCTTTGGACCTTCAGGATGCGGAAAATCAACCCTTTTACACATATTGGCGGGTTTGGAACCAGCTACTTCGGGTCAGGTTTTAATCCGGAAAGAAGATATTGCCAAACTCAAAGGGAAAGATCTGGCAAAATTCCGGCGCACCAAAATCGGCATTGTTTTTCAGCAGTATAATCTTTTAAGAACCTTGACCTCGGCTCAAAATATTGCTCTTCCTTTGGCGGCACACGGGATAGCCTTAAAAAGGCGTCACGAGAGAGCACTTCATATTTTGGAAATGCTTAATTTAAGCAAACTGGCTAATAAAATACCGGTTGATCTATCAGGTGGTGAACAGCAACGGATTTCCTTGGGACGGGCCTTGGTCGCTAATCCGTGGATATTGTTTGCTGACGAGCCGACAGGAAATTTGGATTCCAAATCAGCCGACGAAGTTTTTGGCATTTTAGTCGCCCTTAACCGTAAGTCTAAAAGGACAGTTATTATGGTTACGCACAACCCGAATTATCTGCCGTGTGTCGATCGTGTATTTGTAATGACAGATGGACAGATTGTCAACACAATGATTAACTCCAAAGAAAAACAATTAAAAGCAAAGGTAAAAGGTATTTCCGGCTTAAATCCCGAGGCGCTTGCCAAAGGGCTAACCGTTTAGGAAAAGATGAAGATAATTGACATTTTTCGAATCGCCTTAACTAATTTTAAGTTTAATAAACTAAGGACATTTTTAACTGTTTGCGGAATATCAGTGGGCATTGGCAGTATCGTTTTTTTGGTTTCTTTGGGCTATGGACTTCAGCGGCTTACAACTCAAAAAATTGCCGGCATTGAAGCGATTAATACCCTCAATGTTTCTCCGGGTAAATCCAGCGCTGTAAAGTTAGATAAAGCTATGGTCCAAAAATTTCAAGAAGACCAAAAGGTTGAAAAAATCTGTCCGGTTCTAAATCTGCCGGCCCAAGTTATTTACGAAGACTCTAAAGCTGATATTTCTCTAAACGCCGTTGAGAGTTCTTTTTTTGGATTGGAGGGTTTAAAACCGTTTGCCGGCGATTTCTTCACAAACGATGAAAATCAGGCAGTCGTCTCAACCGGCTTGGTTAAAACCCTAAATGTTCAAAGTGCTGCCCTTATTAGCCAGGATCTTGGTTTTGATATTTTTATCGCTGATCCCAACAATTCTTCCAAGTTAAGTAAATCCAATAAGGTTTACAAGGTAGTTGGCATAATTGAGGACGATACCTCCGCTTTTGCTTATGTTCCGCTCGCAACGGTTGCCGATTTAGGTTCGGATAATTACAATTTAGTTAAAATAAAAGTGAAAAATCGAGACGATTTAGCGGCGGTGAGAAAAGAAATCGAAGATGAGGGGTTCACTGTAACTTCGATCGCCGAAACTATCAGCCAAGTTAATAATATTTTCCGCTACATTCAGCTTGGTTTAGGGTTATTGGGCATTATTGCTTTACTCGTGGCTTCAATTGGGATGTTTAACACCATGACAATCGCCCTTTTAGAAAGAATCCGTGATATTGGTGTCATGAAAGCAGTGGGGACAACAGATTCAGATGTTCGCAAAATCTTTTTAGCCGAATCCGTTTCCATCGGTTTAGCAGGAGGAGTGGGCGGCATAATTTTGGGCTTGTTAACCTCCCAAATTGTTAATCTTTTGATAAATATGTTAGCCAAAAGCGTTGGGGGTGAGCCGGCGACACTTTTCTACACTCCGCCCACATTTGCGCTGGAAGTGGCTATTTTCGCTCTAGTGGTCGGGCTTCTGACTGGCTTTTATCCCGCCCGTAGAGCCGCCAAGATTAATCCGTTGGAGGCGTTAAGGTATGAATAATTATGAGAGACCTAAAGATGAAATCGGTCGAGCCAACAAAAGAATGTCTTGGCTCTGGCTTATGGTCATGGTTATTGTTTATATATTATGTATTCTTGCCGGCCTAGGGTTGGCCTTGCTGGCTATTAAGGTGTTGAAATGAGACCTAACCGCAAAATTAAGATAGTTTTACTGCTGCTAATTATCGTTTTAATTGGTGTGACCATAGGTTGGTTTCTGTCAAAACATCCATATATATTTTCTACCAAAAAACCGGCCGATTATTACACCGAAAGCCAAAAACTAATCGTCGAGCAAAATTACGAAGAGGCGATCAAACTTTTAGAAGAAGGGACTAAAAAATATCCCAAAGATTTAAAACTAAAAACGCAATTGGCACAAGCTTATTTCGATGCCAAAAAATATGACGAGGCAATCAAAGAATATGAAAAAGTCAATCAAAAAGAGCAAAATGCGACCTCAATAAACAATTTAGCCAATGTTTATCGGGATAAAGGCGATATTGCTAAAGCGAAGGAACTTTATCAAGAGGCGATCAAACTTGATCCAAAATCTTCCTCGCCCTATTTAAACTTAAGCAGTATCTTGAATGCCGAAGGAAATTTCAGCGAGTCGATCAGTCTATTGGAAGAGGGTAGAAAAGCTCAAAACAGCGTTTCAATTATTTATGCTTTAGCCAGTACTTATATCAAAAATGGCGATAAAACCATGGCTAAAAATATTCTAAAGGATTGGTTAGCCAATAATCCCGACGATCAGCAAGCCAAAGCTATTTTGAAGGGAATTAAATAATGCGGGGCAAATATTTTTATTTAAGCGCGCTTTTGGTTTTTTTACTCTCTTTCGGTTTTGGAATTTTCTGGTTTCATCGAGCTAATCAAATCGCTATTCGAGGTGAAACTAAAGCCCCCACGACCCTGGTGTCTAAAGATTCCTCGGGCGTTTTTAAAGCCAAAGAAGGCGAAACGGAACTTATTGACGGCCGAACGGCAAACTTCAAGCAGTTTAAGGAGCCGGATGGCAAGGTTAGAGTTGCCGGTCAAATCGGGCCAATCCACTATAAAGACGATCCTTTTTCAACAACTGAGCAATATAAGGAAATTGACTTAACGACCAATCTAACGCCCGGCCAATCTTGGGATGCGGCGATGGAGACAAATGGTTATCAAGTCCATTTCTGGCAATCAAGAACAATTGATGGTAAAACCATCCGTTACATTGCTCAATACCGCCGCGCCGGCAAATGGCTGGCCATGGCGCCGGTGGCTCTGGTTTGGGAAAATAGTTCAGGTGAACAACAGCTTATCTCTAAAACTCAACCGGCCGGCGCGCCGACAATTGATAATGACAACTACCGTATCACTTGGGCTAATGTTTTTGGTCCAGGGATTGACTTCCGCTACAACCTCAATCCTGATGAATTCTTTAAAACCGTCATTATCAATGATAAAGCCGATCTGCCCGCGCCAACAATTAATACTTCTGGTTTAAAGTTGACAACCGTTATGACTTTGGCTTGGGATGCTCAAACTAAATCCGCCAATGGTTTTGCCAGCTCTATCACAACCAATGATTTAACGGACGACACTACCGGTATTGATAATCCCGATGAAGAACTCACTAACCCGGCAATCTCATCTTTTAAAGATGAATTAAGCCGCGATGTTTGGTGGCTCCAAAAACCAAAAGCTTGGGATTCGGCGGAAGAGCAACACATCATCAATGTTGACCACCGATTAAGAAGAAAAGGCAGCAACATCTTTGCTCTTCTTAGCGTCCCGGCAACCGCCCTCAACCGCCCGGAGGTGGTCTATCCGGTTTATGTGGACAGTACTATCACCGAGGTTCAAACATCGGCGAGTGCGGACGATGCTTCGATGAATGGGGTTACTTGGCCTGGCACAGGTGGTAGGGATATTACAACAAATTTCGCGAATGTAGGCAAGGAGAGTAATAATTTTTGGTATAATTCTGGCACGATATTTCGAAATATTCCCATTCCTCAAGGGGCTACGGTCAATAGCGCGACGGTTACCTTGGACGGATGGCAAAAAAACGGGAGTCCTGGCAACATGGGAGTATATGGGGAAGCGGCCGATGATGCCGCAGTTTATAATACCACAAACCGAGGTCCTGCCGATGTGGCAAGAACTACTGCAACCATACCATGGTCAATTGCTAGCATTAGCGGTGGGACATGGTATACCTCTCCTGATATTTCCAGTATTGTCCAAGAGGTTGTCGGTCGGGGAGGATGGGTATTTGGTAATGCGTTCAATGCGGTTTTGCTTCCGGATTCAGGCTTGGCCGATGGGGTTACAAATGAATATCGTTTTTATACGTATAATGCCAATACCACATACGCCGCTAAATTTAATGCAACATTTACGGTGGCTGCTACCGGCATAACAAGGACTTGGGATGGTGGGGGCGGGGCGAACACTAACTGGTCAACCGCGGCTAACTGGTCAGATGATACGGTGCCGGTTAACGGTGACGCAGTTGTGTTTGATAATACCTCGGATAATAGTTCAACGGTTGACGCTAACTTTAAGGCGGCGCCAGCGAGTATCAGTGTTAATGCCGGTTATGATGGTACCATTACTCAAACAAATAACTTATATATGAGCGGATCGACTGGCAATATTACTGTTAACTCTGGTACTTGGGCAGAGTCTACATATAATTTAAATACTGTTGGCGGGAATTTAACAATTGGTTCGACTTTAACTATTGGTGCCTCTGCTAATAATGGTCTTACCGCCACCGATCTTACTATTTCCGGCGGGGGAGCGCTGACCGCCTCGGGGACATCGAAAATAAACGTGAGTGGAAATTATTCAAACTCCGGTACTTTTACCGCTGGGTCATCAACCTTGACGATGAATGCCGCCGCAACCGGTAAAACTCTGGCCGGCACGATGACCGGTACTTCTTCTTTTTACAATTTAACTTTTAATAACGCCTCTGGCGGATGGACTTTAAGCAACGATATTAAAGTGACCAACGTTTTAAATATTAACGCCGGCACTTTGGACGCCTCAAGCAAAACAGTTGAGTTGTCCGGTACCACCGGCACGCCTTTCGTCAAGGCAGGAACTTTTACTCCAAGTACTTCAACTTTTATTTATTCCGGAAATTATACTTCCGGCGATACTTTTATCGCGGCCGCAACCTACAACAACCTCCAAATCAATAATGCGAGCGAGACCTACACTATCGGTTCCGGGACCGTCATTTTAAATGGAAATTTAACTGTTACTGCAGGTATGTTTACCGGCACAGGTTCGGTTGGTGTTAATGGTAGCGTTACCGGTAACGGTACAATTAATATGTTGGGTAATGGTGCATTTTCCACGTACGGTACGGCCAACTTTGGTGGGGACACGAATTGGACCTTTAACTCTTTAGGCATTAATGGTGCTTCGAAGACTCTCACTAAGACGGGCAATGGTAATATCACTGTTAACAATACTCTTAGTATCAACAATGCAAGTACCACCCTTGATGCCGGTTCGACAATCTGGACTCTTGCCGGCACGTACGGCACGCCGTTTGTCAAAACCGGTAATTTTACTGCCAACGCCTCCACTTTTATTTATTCCGGCGATTACGGCAGCGGCAATACCAATATTGTTTCGACGACCTACTGGAACCTCCAGACCAACAACGGTGCAGAAACATACGCCGCGGCCGGCGCCTTGGATGTGAATGGTTCATTGACTTTGACATTGGGTACTTTGAGTATGGGGGCGTACAACTTGAATGTGGCTGGAGATTTTCTAAATCCGGGCGGCAGTTTTAGCGCCGGAAGCTCGACAGTCACTTTAGACGGGGTCGGCGGTTCGACCCAAACGATTTCCGGCAATAATTCTTTTAATAATTTGACCTCGACTGCTACCATCGCCAGAACGATTAAATTTACAGGTAGTACTACTACCATTGTCGGAGCCACTTGGACAGCTACTGGCGTGGCGAACCAATTGATTTCTCTTCAATCCACGGACGGCAATAACTGGACGATTAATCCAGCCGCCGCAACGGTTTCTTACGTTAACGTTTCCCACTCTACTAACACCGGAGTAAGTTCTTGTACGATATATTCAAATGATGGTGGAAATAACAACGGCTGGAAAATTTCGAGTGGTCCTCTTTGCGCGCCTGACCTTTCCTCGCCAGCGAACGGTGCTCCCAATGTTATTCCCAAACCCCAACTTCAGCTTGTCTATACCGGCGCAGGAAGTTATTTCCGCTATAAAATTGAACTTGATACAGTTAATACTTTTAATAGCGGAGATCTGCAAACTTTTGACCAAACCCAATCGCAAACTGGTTGGAGTGGACAAAATACTCAAGGTGGAACGGCTTATACTTCCGGCACGACGGCTACCTACACCCTTGGGTCGGCTTTAAAACAAAATACCACCTATTATTGGCGAGGTTATGTCATTGATCCTGGCGGCGAAAATCAATGGTCGAGTGCTTCTGCTTACCGCTCTTTTACGATTAAGTCAGCCGCAAAATTAGTTTTTACTACTTCTGCTCAAACTTTAACAACCGGTCAGGTTTCTACGGTGATGACGATCGAGCTTCAGACCGCTGATAGTGAAGAAGTTGCCGCTTCTTCAAATACAACCATGAATTTATCTTCTACCTCAACGGCTGGTCGATTCGATACTTCGGCTGGCGGTCCTTTTAACGGCACAATCACTTCAATTACTATAAATAGCGGGTCATCTTCGGGTAATTTCTACTATAAAGATACCGCCAATGGAACGCCGACTATTACTGCCGCCGAAAACCCTTCTTTGGGCTGGACAGATGCTCAACAGCAACAAACGATCAATGTCGGAGATTTAGAGCACTTTGGATTAACCGGTTATCCATCAAACCCTACGGCGGGCAATAATTTTGGTAGCAATAATGTCACTGTCACCGCCGAAGACGCTTACAACAATCTTAAAACCGACTACACCGGCCAAGTCTGGTTTACTTCTTCTGATACTGAAGCGGTTTTGCCCTATATATCCGGCTCAAAATATACTTTCACCTCTGGCGAAGGCCAAGACAACGGAACTCATACTTTTGCTGGGACAGGGTTTACGCTGAAGACTGCCGGTGACCAAACAATCACTCTAACCGAGGGAACCTATTCTGGACAATCGTCCAATATTACTGTTAATCCGGCCGCCCTCGACCATTTCACGATGTCTGGCTACCCTTCTTCTGCTACTGCTGGTAGCGCATGGTCAAGTCCAACTAATGATGCCATAGTTACGGCTTACGACACTTTCAGTAATGTCAAAACCGATTACACCGGCCAGGTTTGGTTTACTTCGTCCGACAGCCAAGCGATTTTGCCTTATACCTCCGGCTCGAAATACACTTTTACGACTGGTGGCGGCAACGATAATGGCACTCACACTTTTACTGGTTCAGGTTTTACTTTAAAAACAACCGGTGATCAAACAATAACTGCCACCGAAGGCTCGATAAATATTCAGTCCTCGGCGATCACGGTTAATCCGGCCGGTCTTGACCACTTTGTGATGTCGGGTTATCCGTCAAGCACCACGGCGGGCAATAACTTTGGTGCCAATAATATCACTCTTACGGCTCAAGATAGTTTCAATAATGTTAAAACCGATTATACCGGTCAGGTTTGGTTTACTTCGTCCGACAGCCAAGCTATTTTGCCTTATACATCCGGCTCGAAATACACTTTTACGACCGGTGGCGGCAACGATAATGGGATTCATATTTTTTCAGGGAATGGCTTTACTTTGAAAATGGCGGGTAACCAATCAATTACGGCGACTGACGGCTCCGTTTCAATCCAATCCAGCGCCATTTCGGTAGCGCCGGCTTCTTTGGATCATTTTAACCTCTCAAGTTATCCAAACGCTTCCGGCGGTCAATGGGTTGTCGGCGGCACAACTTGGGATAATATCATCAACGCCGGTCCGGGCGCGCCTTACAGTCCGGCCGTGACCGCCAAAGATATTTATGGCAATACGATCTCCGGTTTTACGGGAAATGTTTGGTTTGAAATCCAAAACGGCTACAGTAGTAACTTTACCTATTACGATACCGATAATTCTTATACTTTTACCGCTGGCGGCGGCGGTGATAATGGCCAACATATTTTTTCAGGCACGGATTTTCGGGTGGATACATCCGGCGATTCGGTTTCTTTTTACGTTAAATCTACCGGCGTGGCCAGCTCTTTTTCAATTAAAGTTAAACCGGCGCCCTTACACCATTTTTCTTTCAGTTTTGCCAACGGATTTTCAACGGCGATGGTTGACGAGGCACTTTCAACCCCAGATAACGATATCACACTCACGGCTTATGACGAGGTGGGCAATGTCAAGACTGATTACGAAGGTTCAATTTATTTCACCTCGACTGATACTTCAGCGACCTTGCCATATATTGCGGAGGCGAAATTCACCTTTGATTTGCTTGATTTGGGAACATACATATTTCTCGGAAGCGGGTTTACATTCGGAACTGGTGGTCAGCAGACATTATCCGCTGTTGATTCTGATGCGAACATTACTTCAATCTCATCGGTAATTACCGTTTCCGCTCATGCGCCAAGCCAACTTCAGGCGGTTGCCGGTCACGAACAAGTGACTCTTTCTTGGCTTAATCCGGCTGATGAGGCGGTTAATCATATTCATATTTATCAATCGGAGACTCAAGGTCAATTAGGGACTAAAATTGCCCAAGAACCGACGGCCATCGCCAATCAAGCCGGACAACAGGTGATTACCGGTTTGACCAACGGAACACCTTATTATTTCACTCTGCGGTCGGTGGTTAAAAAACCGGATAATAGTGATTGGGAATCAGCTAATTCCCCCCAAGTTTCTGCCACGCCGGCGGATTTAGCGCCAAGAGATGTTAACGCCCTCCAAGAATCGGATAGCCGGGTAAAAATTAACTATAAGTTAAGATATAATTCGACCGTTACTCTTGCTTATTATAACCCGACGACAGCTTCCTGGGCCGATGCTACGGGACCAGCCATGTCCGGAGATGTGGGAGCAAATATCAGCGGCAATGAAAATTTAGTTCCTCACACCGCCTATTGGATCGCGAAAACTGATTTTTCCGAAAAATACTATTCACAAACAGCGGGATTCAAAATCAAGGTTAAGGTTGTGGTCAGCGGTCAAAACGGCGAGGCGATTTCGGATTCGCTTCGGTTAGATACGAAAAATCCGACATCCCTTTCTTTAATCGTTAATGCGATAGATAGTAATACGGCTAATCTTGCCATTACCGCTGCCGATGATTCCACGCCTATGCAAATGATGATATGCAATACTGCTAGTTTTTCAGGTTGTTCATATGAGGATTACAGTACAAGCCGCAACAATTGGAATATTGGGACAACCGACAAAGTTTATCTACGAATAAAAGATGCTTACTCTAACACCGCTGACATATCTAATACGCTTTCTTCTATTGTCTCTGATTTTGAAATTAAAGATGGATCGACTGCGGTCACGAATAATTATCGGCTCGTCCTTTTATGGTCACCTTTAGCCGGTGAAAATATCCAATATATTGTCGAACGAGCCACCGATGGAGTGACTTTCACGGTTTTAGATACTATTTCGAGGACCGGTTATTTGGACTTTGGTTTGGATAAAGACACGACCTATTATTATCGAATAAAAGTCAAGGATTCTCTCGGTAACATTTCTCGACCAACAACAATCTTAAATTCTAAACCCGGCGCCGCGCCTTTAATCAGTAACGGTCCCAAGATAGAAATTTTCGGCTGGAAACAGGACTTTGGGATTAGGGCTAAAGTGACTTGGTCAACGGATCAATTAACAAACGGCTTTGTTGCTTATTCGAAAGAATCTCTCGCGCCAGGCCCAGCGACTGTGACTGCATCAGATAAGCCGGCGATGGTGAGTGGTCTTTTGGAAAGGACCGATAGTCATGAGGTTATGCTTTACAATTTAGACCCATCGGTCAAATATTACTATAAAGTAATTTCGGAAAATGATATTAGAGTCGCCGGTGCTTCTGATGTCGGTAGTTTTTCAACGCCGGCAAAAGTGATACTGACTCTTTCAGGAATGAAAAGTACGGACTTGAAGGTTGACTCCGTGACTCTTACCTGGCAGACAAGCAAAGTCGCCACGACAATTTTAGAATATGGGCAAAGTGCTGGCTATGGAGCAACGATTACTGATACAACTTGGAATACAGACCACACTGCCAATTTAACCGGACTAGTAGACGGGGCCACATACCATTTCAGAGTTAAAGCGACCGATACCGATGAAAATGTTACTTTCTCTGATGATTATGTATTACCGATTCCAGCTAAACCGGCTATTTCTGGAATTCAAGTGAAAGATATCTCGAATAACCAGGCGACGGTGACCTGGCAGACCAATGTTAACGCCGATTCTAATGTTGAGTTTGGCATAGACACTAAGTATGGCAATCAGCAGGGTAAATCTGATTTGACAACCGTTCATTCGGTGGCACTGATCGGTTTAGACTCGAAAACTTTGTATCATTTTAGGGTAAAATCGGTTGATAGTCTCAGTAACCCAGTGGTTAGCAATGATACAACATTTACGACAACATCGGATACAGTCGCACCGATTATTTCAGATGTTAAGTCAGAAATATCGACGGTCGGGACATCACCCGATAGCGCGAAACTTCAAATAATTATTTCTTGGACAACCGATGAGCCGGCAACTTCCTTAGCTCAGTTTGGCGAAGGGATTTCTGGCGAATCTAGCAAATCTTCCAAAGAAGACTTGAATCTTAACATGAACCACGTTGTCATTTTATCCGATCTCAAACCGAATACTTCTTATCATTTTCAAATTGTCTCAAAAGATAAATCGGAGAATCAAGCGATCTCAGAGAATTATACTGTTCTGACGCCACCCAAAGAAAAATCGCTGATGCAAGTAATTATCAAAGCCTTGGAGGATACATTCTCCTGGATGGCAAAATTGAAAAATAAATGGTTTCATAAATAAGGATAAAAAGGTAAACGTTTAAAATAGTGATACAATGAAGCAAGATCGCATCGAAATCAAGGAATTAAAGAATTACTTGTTTGGGAAATTGTAAATTATTATAGGGTATTGTTATGGAAATCTTACGAGATTTAGCAAAAGTTATTCTTTATATCTCGATTTTTGTTTTAATTATTTTATTCGTTTCATTAATTTATTCTTTTACTCAGGACTATCAAGCTGGTGCTTTAGGTATTATGTTTTCACTCGGATATATTGCCATAGATCTTCCGATTATCTTTTTATGTCTGGGCCTTGTTTATAAGAAATTGATTTTTTACATAATAAGTTTATTATTTCTTCTAGGTCTTGGCTTCGGAGCAATCTATCTCTTTTTAATGTAATAAAAAAATTTCGAAAAGAAAGGGGAATAAGATGAAACAATTTTTCGGCCCGACAATTAAAATGTTTTTGCTAAAAGCAGTTGTAACCATCCCAATTTTTTTTCTCGCGACCTTTCTCGAATTTCGATCTCATATGTATCAACTGGATTATTATTATGTAGGTTTCCCTTTCAAATATCTTGAAGGCGGGGGAATGTGCGGCGTGGATTATCCCTGCCCTTCCCAATATCATTATCTGAATCTGGGTTTAGATATTTTAATTTGGTTTTTGGTTTCTTGCTTATTAATTACCTTAATAAGTTTGTTATTTAAAAGAAATAACTAAAGAATTATTATTTGGAAAATTAATAAATGAAAAATTCACTTTGGAAAACGGCGATTGTTAATAGTATTGGCACGGCGGTTTATATTGCGCTGGTGGCATATTTAATGACCAACGGCAATCAGATTTTCGGTCAAGCAAACGGTGTTTTGGGCGGCGTGAGTATTTTACTCTTGTTTACGCTTTCAGCTTTAATCGTCGGCTCTTTGGTTTTGGGAAAACCCTTGATGCTATACTTGGACGGCAGTAAAAAAGAAGCAATAAAACTGCTTTTACAAACAACTCTTATTCTTGCCATCATTACGATCATTTTTCTTGGTATTTTGGCTCTAAAATAGCTTCTAAAAGAACTCGAAAATTTTCTATTTGACAAGCTCATATTGTCTCGCTAAAATAAAATAGGAGGTTGTCCGTGATGTTCCCTCGCTAAGATTCACACTAGTATAACCACTACCTTAGCATTCGCTAAGGCCCCAAAGTGGTGGGGGCAAGCTTCACCAGAGGCGACAGCAGAGGATCATCTACCGCTTTGCGGACAGCCTCCTTGGTCTTGACTATTCTACTGCATCCGGGCACGCCCCTCCCGCGCTGTTGGAGCATCCGGGCAGTCTCTCGGTCTGCCTCGAGAATCCGGGGGTCGCCTGGGGCAGCCGAGAGCTATCATCGCGACCTATGTCGCAGTTGGACCTTGGGTAGTAAGAGGGGTAGCCGGAGGGGAGAACAGTTAGTCCCAAAGAGGGAGGTGGTCAAAGGCGAGGTAGTCTACCTCCGAACAAACGCGACTGCTACGTTAGTACGGAAGTACGGACTTCTGTCGCTCGACTGGTTGGATCGTTCCATGACCACGCCCCGAGGAGGGGAATCGCCGATGAGACGTTGGACAATGTCGTGTGTGATGACCCAGCAGATGGTCGCCCGCAACCAGTGGACGGCGACGCCAACGGCCCACGGCCCACACAGTCAGAGCCCGTAGTCCGGCCATAGGGCACGGTGGACTGATGGGCCGAACTTTGACCCTCGGCTAACTTGAGGGTCAACCGACATCGGGCGCATCCGCGCCCCTGTCATCGACTTCTTCCGGGGAGGAAGGGACGAGAGTCCCTCCTCCCCGCATTCTATATATAAGGAATATTTATCCACAGCTCTAATTAAATCACGCCTTAATAACAGGCTGGGGGGGTTAGGTGTTGATCCCGTACAACTCCTTACTGCAAAAGCATGCACTGGGACTACGTCCTGTTATTGCAGTGCGTCGTATACGGGACAGGCCCTTGACCCCGTTAGATAGCTAATGCATCTAACGGGGCTTGACAAAATGTTGACACGTGTATCAAGGTGGCTTATTATGGACTCAAAGTGGCTAATTGTGGATAAATGTGGGGAAAATTAAGAAAAGTAGTGGATAAAATGCATGTTCATAGGAGAATATACCCATTCAATCGATCAAAAAGGAAGGATGGCAGTTCCGGTAAAATTACGGAAAGAGCTTGGCAGTGGTGCGGTAATTACGAGAGGATTAGATAATTGTCTCTGGGTTTTTACCAAAAAAGAATGGGAAAATCTTGCCGTGAAACTTTCAACTTTACCAATTTCCGACCCTAAATCACGGGCTTTCTCTAGACTGATGCTGGCTGGTGCAATGGAGGTGGAATTCGATTCCCAAGGACGGGCGTTAATTCCTGGTTATTTAAAGGAATATGCATCTTTAAAGAATCAGGCCGTTATCGCTGGTCTATATAGCCGTTTGGAAATCTGGAATAGCCAAAAGTGGCAGGCTTTCAAGGAATCGACTGAAAAACAAACCGATGAAATTTCCCGCCACATGATGGATCTGGGTGTATAGGAAGAGATAAGAAAAAAGAGAAAAGAAAACAGGAATCCCTTTTCTCTTAAAACTTATTTCTTGAAACTTAATCTCGTTTGATTAGCAGCCAGATAAAACAAACAAAGGCTGCAAAGAATATATTTTTCCGGCCCTACGCGTCCCAAAATTCGGGCCGAGGTGGGGCAAAACAAAATTGGGTAAATTTAAGGAGGGGCACTGGCTGCTAATCTTTTCTTCCCTGTGTTGGAGGCAACATGCAAAGCATGCAACCGCATATACCTGTGTTAAGGAGGGAAGTAATCAAGTATTTAGCCCCCCAAAAAAATCAAAACTTCATTGATGCCACGGTTGGATTTGGTGGTCACGCGAAACTGATCTTGGAGAAAACGTCACCTCGAGGATTACTCTTCGCCATTGATCAAGATCCGGTCGCCATCGAAGAAGCCCAAAAGAACCTTAAAAACTACGGCAATCGAATTACTTTCATCAATAGAAATTTTGATGAAATGGGTCTTTTAGTCAGAAAATGGCCAGTTCCAGAAATTTCCGGGATTTTATTCGATTTAGGCGCCTCAAGTTATCAGCTTTCTTCCGGCCGCGGTTTTTCTTTCCTTAAAGATTCCCCTCTTGATATGAGAATGTCGCCAAATGTTAAGGAGACAGCAGAAAAGATTATCAATCGATGGCCAGCCGAAAAAATTAGACAAATTATCTGGCAATATGGTGAAGAGTCAATGGCTGCGGCAATTACTCGAGAAATTATTCGCGCTCGCCGGATCCATCCAATCGAGAGAACCGGAGAATTAGTTGAGGCTATCGAGAAAGCTATGCCTCTCCGCGAGAAAGCCAAACGGAAGATGCATGCGAAGCATTTTGCGACGCTAACCTTCCAAGCTTTAAGAATTGCTGTCAATGATGAACTGTCAGCACTCGAAAATGGTCTAAAACAAGCGCTTCAAATACTCTCTCCAGGCGGGGGAATAGTCGTGATTTCATTTCATTCGCTTGAAGATAGGATTGTGAAGCAGTTTTTCCGGGAAAGCCCGGACTTAGAAATTTTAACACCGAAGCCAGTGATCCCATCCGAAAAAGAAATAGATGATAATCCGCGCGCCAGATCAGCTAAATTAAGAGCAGTAAGAAAAAAATAACAATATCTCAAGGAGGGTTAATGCTTATTACTCGCGCCAATACTTGGCACTCACCGTATCGGAAAAGAACAATTAATAAAGAAATCAGACTTGGACCAGTCTCGTTGAAATTTGTCACGGTTATTTTAATTGCGATTGCCGCCTTATTTTATTTGGCTCAAAGCTCTCAAGGGGCGACCTTAAAATATAAAGTGATGGATCTCGAAGACCAAAAAAGCAAAGCCCAAACCGATGTCAAACAATTAGAAGTGGAATCAGCCCGACTCAAGTCCTTGAATGAAATAAAAAACGACGCGGAGCGTCTTGATTTACATTAAAAACGCCGAACGTCTTAATCTCGAACAGTAATTATGGTTAATATGCAGAGCACGCTGATTAGTAAAAGGCTAAGTGTGGCTTTCGGCCTAATTGTCGCAGTGGCGGCTATTTTGACGTTTAGGCTTTTTCAAAAGCAGGTTTTAGAACACGAAGCCTACGCTGCCTCGGCGGAAAATCAATATATTATCAAAAAAGAACTCCCGGCAGGGCGAGGAAAAATTTACGCTTCAGATATGTTTCCCCTGGCGACAAACATCCAATATTACCAAGTCCTCGCCGTGCCTCAAAATATTAAAAATCCTGATCAAGCAGCCGAAAAGCTCGCTTCAATTATTGGCATCCCCAAAAATGAAATTTTCGCTTCAATCAATAACGATAAACAATATAAATTGCTCAAACACGGCCTTTCTGAAGAAGAGGGTGACAAAATCGCCGCAATGAAAATTCAAGGGATTATGGTTTTGCCAGAAGCTGGCCGTGTTTATCCGGAAAAAACTCTTGCCGCTCAAGTACTTGGTTTTGTTAATAATGAAGGCGATGGTCAATACGGCATTGAAGGATATTTTAATGATGAGCTCAAGGGTTCTGGTGGAGAAATTTTTGCTGAAAAAGATATTCGAGGAAGGCTTTTCAATATCGGACAAAGAATTGACCCTAAAAATGGCAAAGATTACATTTTAACAATAGATCATAATATTCAATATCAAGCAGAAGCGGTTTTAAAAAAAGCGGTGGAAAAATATCAAGCTGATTCTGGTCTCATCGTGATTATGGATCCTAAGACAGGCGGAATTTATGCGATTGCCGGTGATCCCACTTACGATCCCAATAAATTCAATGAGGTGCCCCAAGCAGAACAGTCTCGTTTTTCGATTCCAGCAATTGCCTCGGCTTGGGAGCCTGGATCAGTTTTTAAACCGTTGGTTATGGCTGCCGCTATTAATGAAGGTAAAGTTCAGCCCGAAACCGAGGGGATTTTCTCAAATTCGGTGACTGTTGATAGCTATGAAATTCACACCGCGACTGATCAGGCTTTCGGGAAAGAAACAATGACACAAGTCCTTGAGAATTCCGATAACGTTGCCATGGTTTGGGTTTCGGAACAGTTAGGTAAAGATTTGGAATATAAATATCTTAAAGATTACGGTTTTGGTCGAAAAAGCGGCATTGAACTTGATACTGAAACCGAAGGCAAAGTTTTGGAGTTAAAACAGTGGTCTAATACTCAAAGAGCCACGATCGCTTTTGGCCAGGGTATTTCCGTCACCCCGGTGCAGCTCGTTTCCGCCATTGCCACGATTGCTGATGGGGGTAAGTTGATGAAACCGTATATTGTGGCCGAAACCATTGATGCTAATGGGCACAAAGATATCCGTGGACCGCAAGAGATAAAAAAAGTTCTAAGCGAGGAAACTGCCAAAAAAGTCACGGATATGATGGTTTCAGTAGTTGTTAATGGTCACGGTAAAAAAGCGGCTGTTTCGGGCTATAGCGTGGCCGGGAAAACTGGCACCGCCCAAGTACCAAAGCCGGGCGGCGGTTACTATACGGATCGTCACATCGGTTCTTTTGCTGGGTTTGCGCCAGCCGATGATCCAAAATTTGTGATGTTAGTAAGATTAGATCAACCCAAAAATGTTAAATGGGCAGAGGAATCAGCCGCGCCGACTTTCGGCGAGATGGCGGCGTGGTTATTGGATTATTTTCGCGTTCCACCTTCACAATAGAAATAGTGCGAAACCCGAGGCTCGTTAGAGCCGTATTTCCGAATACCTCCGTCAGGAGGATGAGGAACCTGATTTTTTTCGAATTCCGCCAAATCAATAAATTGGTTATTGTACCTTAAATACAGCGACGCCCAGCCCCGTTTAGCGGGGCTGGGCGTGAAAGGTCGTCTTAGACGACGACGATCGGCGGCCACTCTCTGGTACAGCAGATGGCACGAAGCTTATTGCTGTAGTCGAACAGGTCAAGAAAGGTCCCTTTCCAAACCCAGTCGACCGACCAGGCGCCCATCCAGTGCAGACTCTCGCGGATCCGGTACTTCAAGTAGGCAACGTTCAAAGCATCACCAGCCGCTGCACCCCGACCGTCGCCGGAGGAGATCTTGAAGATTGGTATGGGGCGTAGGAGGTGCTTAGCATAGACGCCAGCCACCCGGAGATGGGGAGTGTTTGTGACAAGGCCGATCGCATCATACTGCGGTATTATTCTTCCATCCCCATCCTTCTTGAAGACGTGAGGTCTGAGCAGCCGGATGCTCGGACCCGTATGAGCGCTTTCCTCTTCGCCGATTTCGAGGTATGGTTCGAGATCCAGTCCACGGGTGCGACCGAAGGTCTCAAACTGCCCCCTCATGTAGCGAGCGCCTGTCAGACCATTGCGATCCGGTAGCCCGCTGATGAGAATGATCTTAGCGACAAGCCCGCGCCACCGCAGGTAATCCCAAACCTCGATAGTCTTCCAGACGCGTTGATCGTGCTCCGGTGCGCGCGGCCCCGGGATTTGGCCAGGTACGGTCACAAGGCCGATGCGCGGATTGCTCCTAATCGACCTCAGAAACTCGGCAGCAGCCACCTTGTCCTCGTTCACTGCAGGTGCACCCCCTGTGATTGTAGTGCGAGAGCCATATAAAAACTAACACAATCTGAACAAAAGTCAAGGTCGCGGCGGCGACCGCAGACCCCGCACACGACACACAGCCATAACAGGATGTAATCAGTTTGGCAGTAAGGAGTTGTGTGGGGTCAAGAAAAATGATAGAATATAAGACCATATGCTAAGTAAATTCTTACAATCTTACCTTCGTTTTTGGGCCAGACGATACCTTAAGCGCGTACGCCCTCAAATCATTGCCATTACCGGCTCTGTGGGCAAAACCTCAACCAAAGAGGCAATTTTTGAAGTTCTAAAAATTCATTTCAAAGACCAGGTGCGAAAATCTTACGGAAATTTAAACACCAAAAATGGCGTTTCTTTAGCCATTTTAGGATTTAAAAAATCGCCGGAAAAAATCTATCAATGGTTTTGGCCGATAAAGCTCGCGCCTTTTAAGGCATTGCTTGGCAAAAAGGTCGAAATTTTGGTTTTGGAAATGGCCGCTGACCAACCCGGTGATATAAAATACATCACCAGTTTCATTAAACCCAACATCACCGTTCTCACAAGCATTGGCCAGGCCCATTTAGAAATATTCGGTACGATGGAAAAAATTATCGAAGAAAAAACTCAATTATTAAAGGTTTTATCCCCCGATGGTTACGCGATTTTGAATATTGATGATGAAAATGTTAAAAAAATTTCCTACGGGCAGGTCAAAACTTATGCTATAAACCAAGAAGCAGATATCATGGCTAAAAATATAACGACGGAGATTGAAAATTATATCCCGACATCTAAATTTCAAATCGTCTCGCTTGCGGGTAAATTTTTAGCCGTGATCAATACTTTAGGCAGAGCAACAAACATTTATCCTGTTTTGGCGGCGGTAGCAGTGGCAGAGATATTCAATTTAAAAAAAGAAGAAATAATCGAAGGAATTAAAAATATCCAAACCCAAAAGCACCGTATGGAAGTTTCTAAAGGAAAAAATAATAGTATTATTATTGATGATTCATACAATGCTAATCCTTTATCAATGAGGGCGGCGCTAGATACTCTAAGAATTTTGCCTCATCCGCCAGCTGGCGGAAGAAAGATCGCTGTTTTGGGCGACATGCTTGAGATTGGCAAAATTGCCGAAGAAGCCCACAGGCTCATCGGCGAATATGTCCACGAAATTGCTGATGAGATTATAACGGTGGGTCGTTTGGCAAAGGGATATAAAGGAAAACATTTTGCGAGTAATAAGGAGGCAATTGAATATCTTTTGAGCAAGATACACGAAAATGATATTATATTAATTAAGGCCTCTAATTCTTTAAATTTTCCTGAGATTTCAGAAGCCCTAAAAGCATAAATAATGGAAACAATTCAAATATTTCTACCGAATTTAGCAAAAATCTTTTGGTTAACAGCGCTATCATTTATAATCGCCGTCATTTGGACGCCGCTCTTTACTG
>Ga0315277_10002369_pt1 | contig 26344 bp, 33 predicted proteins | sample YL17G05_15_MG_FD_203695 | JGI IMG/M metagenome (GOLD analysis project Ga0315277, IMG submission 203695) | Sediment microbial communities from Yellowstone Lake, YNP, Wyoming, USA - YL17G05_15 | ecosystem: Environmental > Aquatic > Freshwater > Lake > Sediment | place: USA: Wyoming | collected... | reverse complement strand
TAATTCATCTTCATTCTGGCGGTCATTCTCAGCCATTAGGTTCTATTGAAGAATTATGTAAAGATGAATTTGTTCGGGGGTTCAATGGATAACACACAGCTAATTCTTAATCAGGCAATCAGTGGTGCATTCACATCTTATATTATTGAATTTCTTAAGAACTCTAAACTCTTTCCATTTTTAAAGACTACATCATCTGAAGACGTTAAAAGATATTTTGCTTTGGCTTTCGCAGTTGCTACATCAGTTGGTTTGAATTATCAGTTTGAGCCAACTACTAGAATGCTAACTATTCATATTCCATTACTTAATGAGGCATTTCATAGTGTGTGGGATATCGCTAAGGTTTATATGTTTCAACAATTAACCTACAAATTGAATAAGGAGAAAGCAGCATGAGGTGGTCTAAGTTAGGGAAAGCTTTTTCAGTTGGGATGCACGTACTGGACGTGTTAGATGCGCAAGGTATCAAGATTAAGGGTGTTCCAGTTAGCAGTATTAAGACTGCGATTGAAACTGCTCTTACTAGTGGTAAGACTATCAAACAAGAACTGACTCCGCCTAAAGTTAATCCTTAATTAGATGCCTATCTCCATAGCTAATAATATAATATCAAGTGATCCCGGTAATGGGATGTTTGAAGATGTTCTTCGAGAGAAAAATATTAAACCTCATGAAGTTCAAGAAGAACTTCTAAGATTACCAGATCAAGTTTTTGAGGCACTCTATGGTGGAGCAGCATACGGTGGTAAGTCTTGGATACTCACACTATTACCCTTATTTCGAGGGTTTTATAAATTTAGAGGATACAAAGGTATTATATTCCGTCGTAAGTTTCCTGACCTTGAACGTGAAATCATACGTTTAAGTAAAGAATATTATCCTAAGACTGGAGCTAAATACAATGACCAAAAACATAGTTGGGAATGGCCGGAATTTAATTCATATCAGGACTTTGGACACGTCCAACATGATTCTGATATTTCAATGTATGACTCATCTCAGTATAATTACTGTGCTTTTGATGAACTTACTCACTTCAGTGCATATCCATATCATTACATGGTTGGTAGTCGTGTCCGGCCTAGCAGCAGCTTTAATATTGCTATTGTTAGAAATGGAAGTAATCCCGGAGGAGTTGGACAGACATTTGTATTCAATAGATTTGTTAGGCCCAATGAAGATGGGCATACAATTATTAGAGATATTAATACAGGACTTCTTAGAATTTTTATTCCAGCTAAAGCAGAGGATAATCCTTATGGAATGGAATATGATCCATTATATGTTAAGAAGTTAGAGATATTAAAATCTGTTAGTGAAGCTGAATACAAAGCAAAGAGATATGGAGACTGGCACGCTTATAAGGGAAGTGTTTTCACCACTTTCCGACCGATGCGATTCCCTGGTGAACCAGATAATGCTTTGCATGTTATTAAAAGATTCCAAATACCTGAATGGTGGCCGAAGATATTGTCTATTGACTGGGGAAAACGAGCTATGTGTTATGCGATGTGGGGAGCTATTGCACCAAATCATAAAGTTTACATATACAGAGAAAGAGCTTGGTATGGAAGAGATATTCCATATTGGGCTAGTGAAATAAGAGAGATACATAATGAAAATAATGAAATACCAGTTCATACAGTTCTATGCGGTAGTGCTTGGCAGTCTCGTGGTGGTGAATTAATTTGCGATGAATTTCAGAAATACTCTGATCTTGTTCCAAACAGTTCAGAGAATACTCCTGGAAGTCGCGTAGCCGGATTACAATTAATACATGATATGTTAAGGTGGGAGAAACGTACAAGTTTACGAGCTAAAGGTGAATTCTACGATTTAGCGTTATCTCAGGAAATTTATCGAAACTACGGTCCCGCCGCGTTAGATAATTATAAGAAACAGTTCTATGATGAACCAGAAGAAGATAATTTACCAGTGATACAAATTTTTGATGACTGTAAAGTTTTAATTGATACTATTCCAATGTGTATTTATGACGAGAAAAAGATTGAGGATCTTGCAGAGTTTGAAGGTGATGATCCTATTGACTGTTTAAGATATTTCTGTAAAACTGCTAAACGATTTCTTAATGGTGAAATAGGCTCTCTTAATAAAGCTGCATTAATTGATCAAGTTAATAAGCGATTCGAGGAGTCAGGTGATATGACAGGTTTCTATCGACAAATGGAAGCGATTGAGCGTCAAAATGAGTTAACATTGAATGATTGTATTCCAATCTCTAGACGCTCTCGTTTTGCAAGGAGGACGCATTGATTCGGCTTCTTCTTCGACTATTTGGTATTACTGATTTCGATATCTGTAAAAGTTGTGAGACTCTTAAGCAGCAACTTGAATATGAAAGAGCTGAGAAGAAACAGTTAACTGATATGTTATTGAATATTATTAAGCCTAAAGAGTTTGAGGCTCCTCCAGTTGAAATGAATCAAATTGCTCAAACTTCAGTTTTATTTAGTCGCCGTCGTGCTGCATTAGAAGCTAGAGATAGAGAAGGAGCTAAAATTCTTAAACAGTCTAAGAGTTTAGGTAAACCTGATTTTGTTACTGACCAAATAACTACTGAACGTTTAGAGGCTGAAATGGGAATTGTTGAGAAAGAAGGAACTTAATGGCTAACGCTGCACCCGCCGTTGTCACTGTTACATCTACGACTGGACCCGGACAGTCAGTTACAGCACAAGTATTTAGAGATGTAGTTAACGTTGAAGTTGATTTCAATCGTAACGTAGTAAAGCTTACTCGTTCTGGTTCTGCTGGTATTCAGTATTTTGATTTTTCAGCTATTGCTACAGTTACCTTTACTGTTTCAGGTGGTATTTCGACTTTAGCTTTTAGCTAAAATGCCTTTAAACCCAGCTATCACAGCTACAGTTAATATTACAGTAGCAGATATAAATGGAAATAGTGTCGCTAAGCAGTTTAATGATGTTGGTCAGTTACATTTTGATTATGACAAGGGTATGGTTAATATTGTTGATGTCACTGGGTCATTCTACTTTACTTTATTAACAATTACGACTTTAACGTACACAGTTGTTGCCGGTGCCGGTGCGCCAGTTACAACAGTCATAATGTCATAAGGAAAATATAATGCCAGCTAAAACTGCAAAACAATATCGTTTTATGGCTGGAATTGCTCATGGTATGAAATCTAAAAAAGGTGTTGGTCCTAGTGAAGAAGTTGCTGAGGAAATGGTTCATAAGACACCGGCTAAGAAGCGTTCGATGTTCATGAAAAAGAAGAAGTAATGTCTGAAGATCGAGAAAGCTACAAAGATCGAGACTTCGACGAAATCTCTTCTTTATTAAAGACGGTTGCCGACCACTTTGATAAAGAGGATAGAATAACGCGTGAACGCCAAATTAGGCACATGCGTCGCCTTAAACTATATTGGGCTAACTTCTCCCAGATTTATTGGTCGGAGCAAGCTCATGATTATAGAGTATATAATAGAGATACTAATTCAACTGATACTGATCAGGATTATTACGATAAGCCAGTTAACGTATTCAAAGCTTTCTTAGAAACTATCATTGCTGCTTTAAGTATTCAAATTCCAGCAATAGAGTGTGTTCCAGATGATGCTGATAATCCATTAGACTTATCAACGACTCAGGCTGGCGATAAGATAGCCGAATTAATCTATAAGCATAACGACGTAATGTTTTTATGGCTCCATGCTCTTTATATTTATTGTACAGAAACTATAGTTGGTTGTTATTCATATTCTAAACAGGATAAGGAGTATGGAACTTATGATAAGCCTAAATATAAAGACGAGGAAGTAGATGCTTTCGTATGTCCTGTTTGTAAATCCAGAGTTCCAGATGAAGCATTTTCTGCAAATGAAGAAGATGAATTTAAGCCTGATGACGATGATGTAGATATTAAAAATGCACTAGAAGAAGGTCCGATTTGCCTTGAATGTGGTACTCAATTAGATCCAGAGCTGCAAAAGAGTAAATTAATTATTACTCGTTTAGTTGGCGTAACTAAAGAACCAAAAAGTCGTATTTGTCTCGAAGTATATGGTGGACTATATATTAAAGTTGCTAACTATGCTAAAAAACAAGATGGGACGCCCTATTTGATTTTTTCTTATGAAACTCATTATGTTAATGCTTTAGAGAAATATCCTCATCTTAGAGATAAAATTCCGCATGGAGGATGGACAACTGCTGGAGTTAATGATCCATATGAACAGTATGGGCGTCTTAATACTCAATATCGGGGTCAGTTTCCAGAGGAAAATGTTACAGTCAAATCTTCTTGGCTTAGACCTGCAGCATTTAACTTCTTACCAGAAGCAGACTATAAGAAGTTAAAAAAGAGATTCCCCGATGGGGCTAGATTTGTAATGATTAATGATATTCCTACTGAATATGAAAATGAATGTTTAGATGATTGTTGGACTTTAACTGAAAATCCTATGTCTGACTTCTTAACTCATGATCCACTAGGAGAATTATTAACTAACATTCAAGATATTGTTAATGATTTAATCTCTTTAACACTACAAACAATTGAACATGGTATCGCTCAGACATTTGCTGATCCTGCTGTTGTTAATTTCAATGCTCAGCGTCAGATCGAAGCGATGCCTGGAACTTTAACACCTACTAAACCTGTATCTGGAACTAGAAATATTGGTGAAGGCTTCCATAGTATACAAACAGCATCGCTATCTCCAGAAGTAATTAGTTTCTATAAAATTATACAAGAGTTAGGTCAGTTTGTTTCCGGAGCATTACCAAGCTTATTTGGTGGTCAACAGGGTGGAAATAGCTCTGGAACGGCATCTGAATATGCAATGTCTAAAGGAATGGCTTTACAGCGCCTTCAGACACCGTGGCGTATGATGACTATTTGGTGGAAGAAGATATTTGGCAAAGCTATTCCATTATTTATGAAAGAAATGGTTGAAGATGAAAGAATAGTTGAGAAAGATGATCAAGGTAATTTTATTAACGTATTTATTCGCAAGGCTGAAACTGATGGTAAAATTGGCTCTATTGAATTAGAACCAAATGATAAATTGCCAATATCTGATGAGCAACAAGCTGATATGATAATGCAGCTATTCCAATTGAACAATCAAGAGATTATGACAGCTTTAATGGACCCAGATAATCTTCCATATATTGCTAAAGTTATAAAAATTCCTGGCTTTAAATTGCCGGGAGGCGATGATCGTCAGAAACAATATGAAGAAATTGTTGAGTTGGTCAATTCAACTCCAATTCCTCCTGACCAAGAATTAGTTGCAGCTTATCAGCAAGCCACTCAAGCTGCACAACAATCTGGTCAACAGCCACCTCCACCTCCTGAAGAAAAATCATCTGTTGAAATTGATGTTGACGTAGATAATCATCAAATTGAAGCCTCTATTTGTAAGAGCTGGTTAATTAGTAGTGCCGGTAGACTTGCTAAGCAAGAGAATCCTAATGGATATAAAAATGTTTTATTACATATGAAAGCACATATGGCTATTGTTAATCAGGAAGCCCAAGCTCAACAAATGCACGATGATCAGATTGCATTAGCTACTGGTGCTAAAACTAAAAGTGTCGAACAACAAACTTCAGGTTCTGCTCCACCAAAGAAGCCGGCACAACCTGAAAAAATAACTGAGGAATCAAATGCCCGAAATCCTGTCTCCTGACGCAAAGCCGGCAACACCTAAGACGGCTGATGAAATTAATGATCTATTTAAGACTATTGATGATGAAGAACCTGTTAAGCCTGAAAAGAAAGAAGCTAAGCCTAAAGAAGATGATGAACCTCCAGTAAAAGATGAAGAAGATGACGAATTAGAAATACTTGAGCCTGATGAAGATATTGAAAAGCTAGATTTATCTAAGCCGGATGAAGATATTGATATCGAAGCTCCGCCTCGTAAGAAAGAGATTCTTAAAAAGTATCCTGATTTATTTAAAGATTTTCCATTTATGGAAAAAATTATGTATCGGGATAGACAATATAATGAGTTATTCGGTTCATTTGATGATGCTAAAGAAATAGCTGAGAAAGCTGAAGTATTTCATGATTTCGAGAATCAGTTACTAAGTGGTAAGACAGAAGAAATTTTAAAAAATGTTAAATCATCTGATGAGAAAGCTTTTAATATTATCGTAGATGAATATCTTCCAACTCTGGCTAAAGTTGATAAAGAAGCATATTTTCATGTTGTTGGAAATTTAAATAAGCGTCTTATTATGGAAATGGTTCAGGAAGCTAATGATACAGATAATGATGATTTAAAACAAGCAGCATTACTTGTTAATCAATTTGTTTTTGGTTCTAGCAAATTTACTACTCCTACACTCCGCGTGCCTAAAAACGAAGATGCTGGAAAGAACGAAGTAGAGCAGGAAAGACTTTCTCTAGTAAAAGAGAGATTTGAAACATCTCGTGATGAGATGCAAACAAGAGTAGATAATAGATTAAGAGCAACTATCTCTGAATATATTGATCCTAGAAGTAAAATGTCTTCATATGTTAAGAAGAATGCTGTAAATGACGCTATGAAATATCTTACTGATGCTATTGGAAGTGATTCCTCTGTAGTTAAGAATTTAGATAAACTCTGGAGAGCATCATTTGAGAGCAAATTCTCAAAGGACTCGCAAGGCAAGATTGAGTCTTACTATCTCTCTAGAGCTAAAGCAAATTTGAAGAATGCGATTCTCAAAGCTAGAGCAGAAGCTCTAAAAGACGCAACTCCCTCAAAAAGGGAAACCGAAGAAGTAGAAGAAGAAACTCCAACGCGGAGAACTATTCCAACTGGCCGACCATCTCAGCCAAAGGGTAAGAACGAGATGAAAAAAGGTGAATCCGTAAGTGATTTTTTCATGCGTGACTAGACCTTAATGGTCTGATAGGAGTCTAAATGCCAGGTGCTGTTGTAGAATCTGTTGTTGCCGGAACAGAACTTGAAAAGGTTCTTCCGAAAGTAACAACTGTGTTTGAAAGTGATGATGGTTTCTTAGGTAATATTAAAAAGCGTGATGTAGAGGTAGTTTCATATCGTGAAATGAGAGCACCTATGGAATTACGTCCTGGTGGTAGATTCCAATATTTTAATCCTGATGGTGGAGATATGGGACGTGGTGGCGGTCCAACTTGGGATAAGGCCGTTCTACGACCTGTGTTTCTATCAGAGAATATTGAATATACTAAATTAACTCAGTGGTCTACTGATGACCGTCGTAAATCTGTTATTAACGCAGTTAGGAGATTAACGGCAGGTGCTACTGTTGAAATTAAGCGACAGTTAGATGCTCAATTACAAGGTACTGGTACTGGTCAGGTTGGAACCATTAGTGTTGTATCAACTAGTGCTGGTGTAGATACTTATACTCTTGATACTGAATATGGAGCTAGGTTAGTTCGATATGATCAGGTCGTTCAAGTTTATGATGCTACATTAGCTACATTTAGAGGTAAAGGGGTTATTACTAAGTGGGACGTTGAAAATAAGATTATTGATGTTACTCCAGCTATTTCAGGTGCTATTGCTACTGATGTTCTTGTTGTTGATGGTATTTCCAATCCTACTGCTCTACCTGGTCTATATGGTGTTCAGTATCATCACAGTAATGCTTCTACTGGTACTTGGTTAGGTTATGATAGGGCTACTACTCCTGAAATTAGGTCTAACCGTGTTAATGGTAATAATGCTCCTTTATCTTTACCTTCACCTCGATTAGCTATTAATAAGATTGGTAATAGGGTTGGTATTGATAATAATTTTGACCCTACGGCATGGACCCATCCTTGTCAAGCACAAGCTTATGAGGAAATTGGGCAGTTAATTTCTATTATTCATAAAGCACCTAAAGATGAAGCTCTTAACATGTATTTTGGTGATAATATGCAGCTTGCTGGTGCTCCTATTAAGACCCACTTTAACTGGTCTAAGAAACGTATTGATTTTGTTGTTAGTTCTGTTTGGGGACGTGCTGAAATATTGCCAATTGGCTTCTATACATCAGATGGTCGTCGTATTTTTGAACTAAGGGGTGCATCTGGTGGAGTTGCTGCGGCTGATATTTTCTATATGGTGGTTGGATTCCAGACATTTGTTTTGAATCCTGCTGCTACAGCATATATTGACGCATTAGCTATCCCTTCTGGATACTAGGAGAAAATAAAATGAGTGATAACCTCTTCCAAAATCTTTCTTCTGTACAAAGTGATAAACAGCCTACTCCACCTGTAATTGCTTCTGCTGCTACTATTGCACCACAGACATTTCTTAGCACTATTTCAGGAACTACTCCAGTAACTACTATCACTCCTCCTGTTACGGGCGCCCATATGTTAGCATTTAGGTGGACTACTGGAACAGCGAATGGTTTTAATACTGGAGGTAACATCGCTATTGCCTACACTACTATCACTAATAGACCTGTATTACTGTTCTATGATCCTGTTACTGCTCTTTACTATCCAATGACTGTGACGTAAATCAAATGGGAGATGAGAGGTTTAATTCTGAACTTCTCATCTCCTTTCTCTGGCGCCGCAAGGCGTTGGCTCAGAAAGAGCTGGAGAACTAAAAATGACAATGCGCAATTACTGGAGAGAACAGCAACAGATTGATAATCGAGTTGCCTTAGTTGGGAATCAAGTTATAAATAGAGTATGGTATCTGTTTCCTCAAGGTGGTGGTCCAAGAGGTTCATTTACTACATTTGCTGACTTATCACCTAATCTTCGTAATAGAGATTTAATTCTTTTATCTGGTGTTCTTAAAGAGCAGGCTACTGCACCTGTTGTATATGATGTTACTGTATTAGGTTCTGCTAATGATCCAAGACAAGCTACATCTGGTGGAGTTCCTACAGGTGGTGGAGCTTCTTGGTTAGCTCCTGCTTCTCCTGTAGCTACTACACCATTAATTAGAGTTGTCGCACAAGGTTGGAGTTTCGTTAATATTCAATTTGCTCCTGTAGCTGCTTCTGCTTGTATTACATTTGATAGACGTGAAACTACAGCTATTCCTGATTCGTCTCATGGTTCTGTTGAAGATTGCTACTTTACTACAGGTGGCTCAGCAGGTCATGGTGTTGAACTTATCGAAGTTAAGAAAATTAGAATTGAAGGTTGCATATTTGAAGCATTAACTGGTGCTGGTGGTCATGCTATCAAGTCTACTGCGGGTGCTGGTATTGCAAATACAAGTCATGGTACTATTCGTGGAAATAAATTTGTTCAGAATGCTAATGATGTTTTCGTAGTTGGTGATCGCTATCTAGTTCAGGGTAACGTGTTATATTCGACTAACCCTGTTACCGTTGGTAATCGTATCAACTTCTTAGGTGGAACTGATACTGTTGTTATCGAAAATAGATTCAAGGATGTTATTGCTGATATCACCATTGCTAAGGGTTATAAGTCTGGAACTACAGGACAGTGGAGTAATATGGCATTTGATTCGACCGTTCCTATTGCTACTGTTCCTGCGTAGGATTAATCTCTCTCGATAAGAGCTAGGCTCATCCCCTTTTGTAGCTTTTAGGGTGAGAATCTAGTAAAAGAAAAGCTACACAAAAATTTTATGGAACTTCGAGAGCCAATCGCAGACATTAATAAGAAGTTAGTGGAAAGATATGGAACTGAATTTGGTAATACTCCTAGATTTAGAGTCGTGTTCTCTGATGATCAGTTTGAGAAACGACTTACAGATTTCACTGATGAAGGCTTTGAACTGATTTATCCAGAAGTTCGTGAATTACCTAAATATAGGCAATATATTAAAGCTAAATACATATTAGAGAGATTAGTTCCCATCGTTGGTGAAACTGATCTTGTATCAAAGATTTCATACGAGCCGGCTTGGGTATTCCAAGATAAAAATGGTAAGTATCTTCCTCCCTTCTTTGATGGGTGTATGCACGTAATTGAATCATTACTTAGTAATATTCAAGGTGCTAACACTTTTACAAGATATAAAGATAAGAATGTGTCTCCAGAAGAGCATTTAGCTCATATTAAGAGAGTCGAAGATGATTTATTCGGTAATGAAACTGATGTAACTGATCACTTATCTCAAGGAACTGGTATTATTGTTCCTGGAAACACCACGATACAATAATATCAAAAAAGAGAGGAAGAAATGTCTGAAGAAGTTGGAGTACCAATTCGAGCCGGTAACACCCAGATGGCGTTTACTAATGCTTTATTAAATAATCGTAGACTTATTAGGTCTGTTAAGAACCCAATGGATAAATGCACTATTGTAAGTGTGTTTCCTAAAGAAATTGTTGAAGTCAAACATACAATTGAGCCAGGTAGGTTTATTATTCCATCTGGAACATATGAAGAACCTGGAATTCTAGTAGTTGGTAGTTCTAGTTGGTGGAAAGATATTGATATTGATCAACCTATGTTAGAAATTCCTGTTAGTAGCATTCAAGTAGCTGAATCTATTGTCAAAGATTACTGTAATGGAATGCTAGGGTGCGATATGGCTGATTGTATGCCGGGATTATTTTTTGCTTTAGGTCCACATACTAGTCTACAAGTTAAAACTAATTTTAAAACTGAATTAGAAAATGCTAAAAATCGTCAAACTAACTGGTTCAAGGTTTTAGTTCGTCTTGCAGATAGTCTTTGGGCACGTTCTAACAATAATCCTCTTGTAATTCATGATGATATGCGTCTAGCTGCTAGAGCGTTAAATTTCAATGAGAAACCTTGGTTAAGAGACTTTCAAGCTGCTGAACTCAAGCCATGCAAATTCTGTGGTAGCTTGAGGAATCCTCTGTATCCTATTTGTCCTTCTTGCAAAGCTATTGATTCTGATAATCCACTCTCAAAAGACATTAAATTTGCTGTATAATGTCAATAACATCTAGTCGCACCGTTCAGATTCAATTCTCAGGAGATATAACTGTTGGATTAATTCAGTCAGCATTAGATAATGCAGTATCAGCAGGTGAAGCTATTATTCAAACATTAGCTTCTGGACCTAATACGATAACAGCTCCAGTTGTTAGCGGATTAGTAATAACTGGCTTAACAATTATCCCCCCTACTGCTAATACAAATTTAATTACACTTAAAGGAGTTGGTGGAGATACTGGAATTCCATTACATTTAACTGATCCCACTAGCATAGCATTAAATACTACATTTGTAAGCCTAGTACTGAATGCTGCTGCTACTATCGTAGGAGTTCGGCTCATCTGGACATAAAAAATGCCTAAACCAAATGATATAATTAAAATCGTTGCTTCATTGATGAATGATACAGGACAACAACAGTATACTAATACTGCTTGTTTACCATATTTTAATCTTGCACTGGATGAATTACAAGAGTTATATGAGTTAAATGATATTCCAATTACAAATGAGACTAGTAAAGCTATCAAAATTAAATCTGGTATTGATAGATTAGGAATAGACACAGTTCCTGCGCTGCCATCTGATTTCATCGAGCTTCAACAACTATGGGAGTCCCCAACCGGATTAAATAATTGGACTCCAGTAGTCAAGAAGGAGTTTATTCCACATTATTTAGAAGATAATACTACAATTTCCATGTTTTTAATTTATGCTTGGGAAGGTGGAAGGATCAATTTAGTACCTGCTAATGCTGATATTGACTTAAAATTAGATTATATTGCATCAATATTTAATACCCCAATTTTAATTAAAGATATTAATGTAAATCTTCCATTTACTAATGTTAAAACATACTTAGAATATAAAACAGCTGCTTTATGCTCAATGTTTGTAGGAGAAAATCCAACTAGAGCAATGGCTTTAGATGCTCTCACAGGCACAGCATTAAGCAGAGCGTTAGGCATTCCAGTTAAAGGTATGCAATCAATTATTACAAGACGTAGACCATTTAGAGCATCCTTTAAGAGAAGAGGAACTTCATACTAATTAATATGAGAGATCATACTCCAACACCGATTACTAACTTCAATGGTTGGTGGAAGCGTGGAAGCGAAGATGAAGTTCCATCTGATCATTTCACCGATTGTGATAATATTAAATTTATTGCTACTTCTTCTTTTGGAAGTCGTGATGGTATTGGTTTAAGCCAGGATGTCTTAGTTCCATTAGAAAATATAAAAAGAATATATAATTATGCAACTCAATCTGCTAATACATTAATTATTTTAGTTAAAAACACAGTTACTGGTTTTGGCGAAATATTTCATATAGTAGATTCAACTACAGTATTTGGTCCTTTATTAACTATAGATGGAATGACTGATTTTGCATTTCAACCATATGCAGGTAGAGGATATATTAGTCCTTTTGCACCACAACAAGCTACAACACCGGCTCCAAATATTGGATTAATTGCCACAGCCGTAGCCGGAGCTGGTGTTAATGCTGGATTACATCAATATGCTTCTACATTTGTAACACCAACAGGTGAGACTACTGCTTCACCTTTAAGATCTGTACTAGTTGTTGCTGGTCCTAATCAACAAGTAGATTTATCTGTTATACCAGTTGATCCTTCAGGAGTAGCAACAGCTAGAAATATTTATAGGACTATAGCTGCTGGAACCCAATTAAAACTTCTCACAACAATAGCAGATAACACAACTACTGTATTTACTGATAATACTGCTGATGGAGCATTAGGTGCTAATGTTCCTACCTTAAATACTGCTATTATTACAAGTTCATTGGGTATTGATAGAGGATTACAGGGTCAATTTTTATATGTTTATAACGGTGATGGAACTGCTGCTAGAAAGGCTGCTGGAGCTGCATTAGCTGGAACTATGACAGTAGGTAATGGTGCTGCTGGTCATACAGATGCAGGAGTTCATATATTTGGTTTTGTTTCTGAGACTGATACAGGTTATTTATCTCCACCTGGATTATTAACATCTTTCACGACTTCAGCAACATTATCTGTTTCATTTACTTCAGTTGATGTTTCACCTGATTCTCATGTAGTTAAGAGGCATTTAGTAGCAAGTCTTAGAATAACTGGATTTAATGGAGATTTAGAAGGGTATGATTTATTTTTTGTCCCTAATGCTACTATAAATAATAATACAGATTTATTTTTAAATGATATTTCATTTTATGATGCTGATTTATTATCAGATGCTTCACACTTATTTGATAACTATTCTGAAATTCCAGCCGGTGCCACTCTAGGCTTATATCATAATAGACTCTGTATTGGTGCTACTTATACTGATATTAGTTTAGTTTTAGTCTCTCAGGTAGGTGAACCTGAAGCAATTAATCAAATTGATGGACTTATCGTAGTTACATTAGATGGCAATCCTGTAACTAATACTCAAGAAATGAGAGATGTACTATACATATTTAAAAGATCAAGAACTGTTAGTTATGTTGATAATGGCGACTCTCCTAGTAGTTGGTCCGAAACTGTTGTAGACAATGCTCTTGGCACTCCAGTTCATGGAATTGCAACTGTTTTAGATTCTGGTAGCAACTCGGTAGACTTTCTCATCGTTTGTACTTACGCTGGTGTTACCATATTTAATGGCAGATATCAAATTCCAGAACTTAGCTGGAAAATAGAAAAAGCTTGGAGGGATCAAGCCAGAACTAGTTTTAGCAATATTCAAATCGTAAATGCTCCTATTCAGCATGAAATTTATATCGTGTCGCCAGATAAAAGTTTGTTAGTCGGTAATTATTCTAATGGTATGGATAGCAAAAAAATTAGATGGACACCGTGGTCTTGTATAGCACTATTTAATACTGTAGCTATTGTTAATATTGATCAAATTATCTTTGGATCGGACAGAGTGTAATGGGAACATTTATTTTAGCTTTTAATAGTGTTGTTAGTCAAGTTGGTTCTCCATGGAAAGAAATAGCTGGTGGCTTAACTAGTGATTCAGCATTATTAGCAGCTATAAACCGTATTGTAACTCCAGCGGGATTCGGTATCAATTCTGCTGATATACCTACACCAACTGGTCTTAATTCTGTAAATGCTGAATTTTCTGCTAAACCATTTGGAAATTCTTGGTATCTGGATGGTTCTGTTACTCCTATTGATTTTGCTAGTTTGCCTTCTGGTTTTACTGTAATATCAGCAATATTTGAAAGCACTATTAAACTTAATTATAGTGGTGCTGGCGGTGAAGTTACTTCTGCTACTGGAACTAGATCATTAAATGGAAATGTTGTTGATACAGTTGATGTATCTAATCTTGGAGATCATTTTCTAGATTTTGATATTATTACTAATGATCCTTCTACTAGTGCGTTAGATTTATCTACAATAACAGCTCTTGTTTCAATTGCAGCTAGTATAAATTCAGGAAATCCTGCTAATGTTGCTAGTATGCAGGTTTCAAATAATTCAAATCCATATTGGATTTTTGGAACTTACTCAATTTTATTTAACACCTATACTATTAATTCTCCTGTTCATATTGGAGACAGAGTAACCCTTCATTCTGATGATGGCGGAATTGGCATAATACTCATAAATGATGGTGAAGATAGAAGTGGTATTAATCTTATATTTTCTGGCGGGACTCATAATATAAAAACTGTTAATATAGTTGAACTCACTGATACCGATTTGACTTTTATTCTTGATGTTGATTTTTCTGTCGAAGAAACTGTTACTGTTTCAGCTACATTAAAAACTGGTGGCGTAATCCTAATAAAATCATTACAGGTTTTACTTTACGGCAACGTTTCTGGAGTATATACATTAGTTTCGGGTAAAACCACGGATACCATTTATCGTCATGATGGAACTACTACAGAAGTTGCAATTCCTGAACCATTCGCCAAGATTGGATTTATAGGTAACTAATGCCTAATTCATCATCTGGGGACGTTCTCCATTTTGGAGCTGTTAGATTTCGAGTTAATGGAAGTGGTAATCTAAATGTATCTATAAATTCGCTTCATAATGTAAGAATTAACAATTTATTTGATATTCCAATGTCTGTATTCTCTGATATAGAGCCACTTGACTTAGCTAATTTTTCAAATCAACGTGGGCAGATTAGAGTTGGGACTAGTAGTATCGGGGAATCCTTTGTTATTTCTAAAATAGTAGTATTCACTAAGTTCATATATTCTGGTTATCCACAATGAATTTAGATAGATTAAAATCTCAATTATTAACTAGTGGATTACAAGTTAAAGATCCTCCATTATTTCAAGTTATTAACCAATTAATAGATGAAGCTAAATCGACAGAAAAGCAATTAAACTCTTTTATTACTTCTACTACCATTACAAATATTAATGGTACATCATTTGCAAATGTTGGAGCAAGGATTAGTTTAAGATGTTAATTCTCGACAGTAACTTGAAATCATTGGAGATTTTGCTTGGGGGTGCTGTTACCACCAATCAATTGCCATTTACTGTATCTTATGTCGATATTAGTCAATCTTTATTTACATTAACTAGCATAAGCGAAAATGATGGTGTAACTAATGATGCTACTGCTGTATCAATGGTAACGGCACCCGCAACTGATTCTAGTCGCCAATTAAAATTCTTATCCATATATCAACTTGATACTGTACCAACTACTGTAACTATTCGTATTAATAACAATGGGACATTTAGAATAGTATGGAGAGGAACACTTCAAGTTGGAGATAATCTAATTTATACTGATGATGTTTTCGTTGTAATGGATAGTGCTGGTTCCTTACGTTCTAATTTTAGTTTTGGAGATCCTTTACAAGTAACTCATGGTGGAACAGGAACTTCAACTACATTTACACAGGGTTCTGTAGTATTCGCAGGTGCTTCTGGAATATATGGCCAAGATAATTCTAATTTCTTTTGGGATATTGCAAATAAAAGATTAGGAATATTGACAGCAGCACCGACACAACCTTTTTCAGTTGCAGAAAAATTCTTAATCAACTCAAGTGGATTAATTCCTAAATATAACAATATTAATACATCAGGATGGGGGATACCTGCAATATATGGAACTGGTCGTTCTACTGCCCAAGTTGCTGCTGTTGCTTCTGTAGCTGCTTATACAGTAGGAGCAACTGATGGTAGTTTCTTAGTTTCTGCTAATGTTAATGTCACTGTTTCTACTAATCATAATTTTACAGTAACAATAACATATACTGATGAAACTAATACATCTAGAACGCTAACTTTTGGATTTACTCAATTAAGTGGTGCTACTCTACTCACAGCCATTACAAATGCTACTGGAGTTGGGCCTTATGAAAGTTTAGCTTATCATATAAGATGTAAGGCATCTACAACTATTACAATAGCAACTACTGGAACTTTTACAACAGTAACTTATAATGTCGAAGGAAATATCGCACAGGTAGCATAATAATGGAATTAAGATTAGAGCGTCGAGAACTGAATCCAGATTGTATAATCGGTCAGTTATTTATTGATGGTTGGTTTGAATGCTTCACATTAGAAGATAAACCCAATAAGATAAAAGTAGATAATAAGACTTGTATACCTGAAGGTCGTTATAAAATAATTATTAATTATTCTCCACATTTTAGAAAGAATATGATGCGCTTATTAGATGTGCCTGAATTTGATGGTATATTAATTCATGCTGGTAACACAGCCAAGGATACCAGTGGTTGTATCCTAGTTGGCAAAGTTAGAGGATATAATATGATATTAGAGTCTAATACAGCACTTTATGACTTACAAGAGAAAGTTCAAGCTGCACTAGATTTTAAAGAAGAAGTCTGGATATCGGTGGAGGGAGTTAAATAATGGGGATCGCATCAGCTCAAACTGTTCCAAGTTGGCAATCTGTTGGTCAGCAAAGATCGTCAACTTCGCCAACATCATTATTTGGTAATCCATCTACATTCACAGCCGCTGCTGACCAGCAAGCTAGCGATTATGATAGGATTATGCAAAACTATCAAGATATACTTGCTAAAAATCAAGCAAATCCAGTAACAGCTGAGAGAACAAATGCTAATTTAGCGAAATATAGTCGATCTGCTGAAGTATCTGGATCATTAGCAAACTTATCAGATTTAGCAACTAGTGGTGGATATTCTGCTGGTGATATTGCAGATATAAGGTCTAGAGGAATTTCTCCTATCAGATCAGTTTATGCTAATGCTCAACAAAATATAGATCGTAGTAAATCGTTGCAGGGCGGTTATAGTCCTAATTATACTGCTGCAACAGCTAAACTTACTCGTGGATTATCTGATGCAGTATCTAGGGGTAATCAAGATATTAATGCTGGTATTGCTCAGAATGTAGCTAGTAATAGAATAGCAGTAGCTCCAATGTATTCTTCTGCAGCGCAATCTGAAAATGCTGCTAGAACAGGTGTTGATTTACGCAATTCTGATGCCATTAATAGGTCAGATGAAGGTAATGCAAATAGAGCATTAGAAGCTCAGAGAATGCAGCAGAGTAATGAATTAGGTGCTATACAAGGTCAGACATCTCTATATGGAACTACACCTGCTTTAACTCATACATTTGGTAATCAAGTAGTTCAAGCATCTCAGTTAGGTCAAGGACAGCAAGAACTCAATCAGAGAAAACAAGCTACTGTAAGTAACGCAATCTTTGGCCACAGATCGTAGGATTATTTATGACTTTCATGGAAAATCTCGGCAAAAACCCTACTGGTGGTAGTGGCATTTTTGGAGCTGTTGGAGAGCAAAGACCAGATTATGAAACTCCACTAAATATTGTAAATCAGCTAAAAGACAGAGAAATGATAGATTATAAGAATAAAGCTTTATTTGATGCTGATTTGAATGCTAGGCAAGGTATGAGAATGAGATCATTATTTGATCCAGAAGGTGCTAGACAGCAACAGAATCAAGGACAGCCTAATACTCAAGGTATGAATACTGTAATGGCTAGAGATCCTAATGAGATGACTGGCTATCAAAAGGGTGAACTTGGAATAAGACAGCAAGAGAATAACTTAGAAAGTCAAAGATTAAATCAGACTGGTAAAATGGGTCAGCAAGCTTTAAATATCAAAGATGCTCAACAGAAGCTGAATCAAGAAAAGAGTAATCAGATAGATGAACTTAAAAAGAGTGATCTGCAGCGTAAGATTGATGAGTCCAATAGTAAGTTAGAGTTAGCACAGCAAGCTCTAACACAAAAAGGTACAAATGCAGAAGCTCAATTACAAGCTCATAAAGATTTAGCCACGGCTATGGAGGAAAGACATAAACTAGAGCTAGAGAATAAACAGCATCAATTTGATATAACTAGTAAACAGCATCAAGATCAGATTGATGAGCTAAAAAAGAAAACAGAACAAGGTGCTACTACTGAAACTACTACCGAATTAAATCCTGATGGAACTAAAAAAACTGTAACAACTAAAAGAGGTGCAGGAGCTAAGACTGTAACAGTTAAAGGTAAGGATGGTCAATCATATCAAATTCCTGCTGATAAAGTAGATGACTGGAATCAGAATCACGCAGGACAATAGATGCGTAAAGTTAATTACGAAGATGCTCCTGAATGGCAACCTCCTAGCTATGCTACAGCTATAGATGATTCACAAGATGATGGAGAAGGGGGATGGAAACCACCAGAATATGCTTCTCCAGTAAAACCTGAAGAAATTGATAAACCTAGTGCATTAAAAAAAGCTTGGGATCGGGCTTCATCTCCATTAACAGAAGCTCCGACTAGAGCTGCTGAGTCTGTTGCTTCACGTATAAGAGGTAATGAATCTTCCAAAACAAGAAATATTCTAGCTGCTTATATTGAAGGTTTAGGTCATGCTACTTCTGGTTTAACATCCCCTTTAAATCTGACATTTGCTGGAGCCGGTGAAGGTGCAGCATTAGCTGAGTCTGTATTACCTAGAGTAGCATCAGCTCTGAGAACTGGAACTAGAGCTTTATCTGTTCCCGTAGCGGCTGAAGGTGTTAAGCATGGCTATGAAGGTGTAAAAAATAGAGATTTTAGTGAATTTATATCTGGTGCATTAGAAGCTGGTATGGGAGCATTAGGAATGAAAGCACATGCTCCTACAGCAGTAGAAGAACCTTCTATTCGTCAATCTAAAGAAATTCCATATAAATCTAATGAACCTCTTAATATTGAGACTCCTGCTAAAGTTACATTCACTAGACAAAAAGTAGCTGATTTCATAAAACAGAATCCTGATGCTAAGATGAATGAGATAAGTAAATTTATACAATCAGTAAAACCTGAAGAACCTTCTGCTGTTAAACAACCTTTTGTAAATCCATTCGAGTCTGAAAAGGCTTTGCCTACTCGTAGTCCTAATCTTGCTGCTGAGCATTTAACTCCAGAAGAAACTGTTAGACAGTCTGCTCCTGCAAAAAGTCAGGATGATATTATTTATGAATTAGCTAGAAAGAGATTTAATATGGGTAAAGAAATGCCTGCTACTGAAGTTCCTAAGCCTCAAGCTGAATTTCTTGCTCTCAATGAGCAAGGCCAGCCTATGTATAATATTGTTGAAGATGGTAAGAGATATACACATACTGGTCCTGAAGAACTAAATAAACGAGGTATTGAAGTACCAGAAACTCCCGAAGATGCTATTCCTATGAGGGGTGAAGATATTAGAAATAAGATGTTAGCAGATCAGAAAGGTGAAGCTTGGACTCCACCAGAATACGCTAAACCTGCTGAAGTTAAAGCTGCTGAACCATCATTTGAAGATTTACTAGCTAACTATGGTGGAAGTGGTCATCCAGAAAGTCCTGAATATGTAGGCAGAGTTTTAGGAAAGGCTGGTTCAGGAGAGCCTGGATTATCAGTAGAAGATAAAGATTTATATAAGCATGTTGTGTATCGTAATAAAGCTGGTGAGCCTATAGCAGTTGCTAAAATAGTTACTGATCTTGAAGGAAAGAATCTAGTTCAAGATTTAGCAGTAAATAAATCTAAAGGATTACTAACTGGTAGAGCTATGAAAGCTATTGGAGATAAACTAAATGAATTAGGAGCTACTGAATCATCTGGTACTATGTCTAAAGATGCTCAAAATTTCATGGATAGAATGAAAGCTAGAACTGGTAAAGAAGAGTCTAGAAGATATCCTGCTGAAGAAGCTATTGATTTAGGTAAAGCTGAGGAATGGAAACCTCCAGAATATGCTAAGCCTTCTGAAGAACCCCAGTTTGCAAAAACTACTAGTGGTGGAGTCAAGATTGGGGCTGATGTAGAGTCTTTAGGTAAAGTATTAGGTTCATCTTTATATGCCGGTAATATTACCGGAATTGCTACTAAAGAATTATTACAAAATTCAGTAGATGCAATTCGTCATTTAGATACTAGTGGAGAAATTAATGTCACTTTAAATAGACCAAAGAAATACGTTGAAGTTAAAGATAATGGTAAAGGACTGACTAAGGCTGAATTACAGTCAGTTTTTACTGATTTGGGATCATCTGGTAAAAGAAATGATGTCGATGCGGCTGGTGGATTCGGACTAGCTAAAGCCGCTCCATTACTAGGTGGAGAAAGAGTTGAAGTTACTTCAGTTGTTAGAGAGAACGGTAAATTATTAGAACATAAATTTAGTGGGACTCCTGCTGAGCTATTAAAAGGCGTTGATATTAAAACTAAAATATATGAGACAGATCGTCCTGAATATAAAACTGGAACTACTGTTAGAACTTATGTTCCTAAAGAAGAAGGATTTTATGATGCAGATGAATTTGCTAAAAATCTAGCAAAAAATTCTCCAGGTATTAAAGGTAAAATAAATTTAAAACATGAAAGATATGAAGGAAATGAAGCGAACTTTGAAACCCATAAATCTGATATTGATTTAAATAAAGCTGATATAACTAAACTTTCAGGTGACTTTGCTAATGTAGAGTTAATAGTTCCAGAAGGAACAAAATATGGTTCGTCTCAGGGTGTTGGATATGAAATTTTAAATAACGGATTATGGCAGGGAAAAGGTAGAAGTGGATATGAAGAATTACATGGAATTCCTGGCAGATTATTAGTTAATATTAAATCAAAAGTTCCAGAGGGTCATCCAGATTATCCATTTACAGCTAATAGAGAGACAATTCGAGGCTCCACCCAACAAATAATTGATAAATACATTGATGAAAATATCATTAAACCTAGTATTGGTAAGAGAGTAGATGAGTTAAAAAAGCTTTATAACTCTATGCAAGAAATTAATGTTGGTAAAGGCGAATTTCCAAATACATTTGGGCATAAAATAGCTATATATGATCCTAAAGGTCAGATAACTCCTGCTGAGATGAAACAGATTACAAGTGATACAGCATTTCAAACTTTAGCTGGAAACATAGCTGGAACATTAAAAGAGGCTATAACAGTTGTTGGAAATAAAATATGGACTGACCGTTTAGAGAAAATTGGTATCATTTTCGATGATAAGCTTCATGGAATTCACATTCCAAATCCTGGAAGTGGCAAGTCTGCTATTTTAATTAATCCTTTTATTGCTATTGAAAGGATGAGTCCTGATGAAGCATCAGCTAATATTTTACATACTATTCTTCATGAAATGGCTCATATCGAGCCGGAACGAGCCGGCCATAATGAATCTTTCACAAAACGTTTAGGAGATATTTATGGCAAGTTTGGAGCAAGAAGGTCAGTCGAAGCTCAAGACAACATCCTCAACTCAATCGCAGATAAAAATACCGGCCTCTACAATGGAGAAATACAAAAAGTATTACAAGCATATAAAGAGTCTAGGGGGAGAGAAGGCACTACAGAAGACCTTCTCAGCGGAACGGGAATTAAGTCAAGAGCTGGAGGAAAAGGACAAGGCGGAGTTCCTCCAGGTGATAAACCAGATGGAAAAAGAACTACTGAATCAGCCGTAAAGAAGCTATTCTCAGCCTTAGAAGAAGCTAAAGCATCTAATGAGGAACAACAAGCTATTAATAAAGTAGAAAGAGCTAGAAGATTTGCTGCTTTTGCAGGAGTTAAAGAAGAAGGTTCTATTGGTGCCGCTAAGAGCCTATCCACATTAAGAGGCGAGTTTGAAAAATCAGAACCAGGTGAAGCATTAGGATTAAAGAAAGCAGAAGCTGATGCTCTGTTTACAGCTATTAAACGCGCTCAAATTACAGAAGGTGAAAAAGCTAGAGGTTATACTGCATTATTCAAGCTTATGAATGGTGAAAAGACTCCTGTAAGGTCGGAATTGAATGTTCTAGATAATGTGTTTGGAAATGGATTTGGTAGTAAGATTACAGAGCTTCATGGGGGTATTGGAGCTGTTGGACTTAAAGTATCTAAACTAGCTAATACAATGAAATCCCTTCAAAATATGCTCAGTCTAGCGGCTCCATTACGACATGGAGCTGGTATGATTGCCAGAAAAGAGTTCTATCCTGCATTTCGTGATATGTTTAAATTCTTTGGTAATAAAGAATTTTACGAAGCATCAATGGATGCTATCCATAGTGATCCTCAGTATCTGGAATCAAGAGAAGCTGGATTATTTATTCGCAAGCCTGGTAGTGTATTAGAATCTGATGAGGAGTTTCTTAATAGCTATATTGGTAATATTCCTAGAGCTAGTGGAATTCCTATGGCATCGGCCGCATCACAGAGAGCCTATAATGGCTTCTTGAATAAATTAGATTTTGATGTATATAAGAGTATGACTAAGCAGGCTAAAGCTTTAGGATATGAAGCTACTGAAACTATTGAGATTGGTAAAAATAAAGATGGTAGTGCAAAGACGGCAACGGTCCCAACTAAAGAAGCTAAAGCTATAGCTCGTTATATCAATACTTCCACTGGTAGAGGAGATTTGGGAATGTTAAATAAGATGACTAATGAACTTAATCTTGTATTATGGTCCCCTAGAATGATGGCTTCTCGTATTCAAATGTTTACTAATCCTAAAATTTACACAAGTCTGCCTAAAGGAATGCGTTTAGATGGTCTGAAAAGTTTGCTAGGAATTGCGGCTTTAGGAACTACGATTGACACTCTAGGTTCTCTGGCGGGAGCTAAGATTAGTACTAATATCTTATCATCAGACTTTATGAAATCTAGATTTGGAAATAAGGTTATTGATCCCTGGGCTGGATTTCAACAGTATGTTGTAGCTACTGCTAGATTCCTAGCTGGTAAGACAGATTCTAAAGTGCCAACAAGTAGATTAGAAATCGCTGGAAGATTTCTAGCTAGTAAAGAAGCTCCTATGATTAACTTTGCACATACTATTTTAACATCTAAGTTCACTGGTAAAAGTGATAATCCAGCTACGGCCGGTAATATGACTACTCAGTATGGAGAAAAAACTAATATCCAAAGTCAAATTGGAAAACAGTTTGTTCCAATATTTATTCAAGATTTAAATGATTTAGTTAATGCTGAACCAGATTTTGCTCATAGTGTTGGTTTAGATACAGCTATGGCAGGAGCCTCATTAGCCGGAATGAGCCAAGACTATCCTGAAAAGAAGCCTATGGGTTTTAGAAAAATGAGAATGCGCTAGAGTCTTTCTATCTCAGCAAATAACTTTTCGCCTATAAGAGGTCTTTTATCGGTCCATTCTATCCATCTAAACTTTAAGTTTTCGATTAGGAGTTTAATCATTTCTTCAAGCTGAAGTTAATATCAATCATATTAGGATTATGAGCTTCATTATACATAATAGTAATAAGATTCCAGCAAGCATGAGCTAAATGATCTTCTTGATTGTCACCAAGTCTATAACGATTAATATGATCCATAGCATGATTTAATAGGTTAGTAGCTGGAATACCTTTCTTATAATTACAATATCCATATTTCGCAGCACCTTCCCCGTAAGTCTCTGCTATTCGTCTCTCAGCGGCCGGATCGATTAAATCAAATCGGTGAGGAAAGCGGTCGAACTTCTCTTTTCCTCTAACAGCTCCGCCTTTAAACTTTGTTTTTTTCACTTGTTTTTCCTTCTTTTCAACATTGGTTTTGCGCCTCTTTCAGCACGTTCAACTTGATTTTTACAAGAATGACAAATATATCTTTTCTTAATTCTATCCTTTACAGGAAGTAGACGTGTATACATATGTCCACAATCTAAGATAGCTCTATAGTATGTTCTAGTTTCTATTGCTAGCTTTACTACTTCTCTAATCATTTTTATCTTACTTTAAACCCATTATTTTCCAGCGTTTCTCTGATGAAAAACAAAGTCTGCCGTAACATATTTCGTTCTTCTTCTAGTCTTACTGATTCTTCCAACGCCTCGACAAAACGATTATGCTCGAAATCTCTCTCCGCCTCAACTTCTTCTAATTATAATTTTAGTTCATCTAATGTCATTTTTTATTCCCATATTTATTTCCAATAAGTGCTGCTATACATTTATGATGAAAATTCCCAGTATTCCAAACTCCATTCAATCCTACCATAACTTCAAATAATATTGTTTTTTCTTTATTTATTATACAAGTTTCTTTAAGCCTACCTTCATCAATAGTTTCTTTCCCACAAATATCGCAGAAGTACTTGATCATTTTTGTCCTCTCTGTCTGAATCTCATTAAAGACTCTTTTGGTTCACCCGCAAGATGATAAAGATAATCAGCATGCATCCCTATCCCTATCTTCTCTCTTTTAATCCAATTCATCTCCATTAATGTATCAATTATCTTATCTAAGATGATAGGATCGTAATCTCCATAACCTTTAACTAATAAATCTCTTCGCATTAAAGCATTGTCTGGAGCTGAAATTAAATGATCAACGATTCGTTTTGTCTGAGCCGCTAATGGATCTAATCCTCCGCCTTCAGCAGCTTTAGCACTTGCATATATCAATCCACTAATACGTATAATAGCTTCTCTAATATCAGACTCTATTATAATTGCATTATTCTCATATCTAGCAAGACAGAGACACATAGCTATCTTTAATACATGATCAGGTACGCGATTAACAAATCCAGTCTTATCGTTGTATTGAGCCTGTGTAGAACGCCACTCTTTTCGCCATGTATTGAAAGTTTTTCTAGCAGCTTCATCAGGTATTAATCTAGCTTTATTAGTGGCTATCTTAATGAGATGAGGAATATATTTAGGAACTATGTAGTTTGTAAATCTATCTTCATCAACAGACTCTTTCTCTGAGTCAAGTAAATCAACGTCTTTTGATCTTTTTTCTTCGTAAATAACCAAATTCCGCCCAATATAACCGCCCTCAATATTTGACTGCGGGATACTATCATAAAAATGGGCTGGTGATGATCCAAATAAACAAGTAATGTAAGGTTCTTTGAGTTTTTCGGCACCATCACCCTTCAGAAGATTTGTCCAATTTGGATTATATGCTCTATCATATAAGTCAGTTAATATTGTTAAGCTATCTGGATCTTGAATGATAGCAGTAGATAGCTCTCCATTGACAATGAACCCCCTTGAATCTGTCATTATAGGCTTACCCTGCTCAGAGCGTGTAGTAGCAAGTTCTTTTATTATGGCTTGTATAGAGCTACGTCCGGCTATCACCCTTGTGTTGTTTGCTGACTGGACTAAACGCTTCGCTAGGTTTACAGGAAAACCTTTCCCTAATCCACTCTCCCCCATTAAAATTACATATATATTTGGGTAATATAATAAGTTTCCCTTTAAAGTTCTCAAGGTATAAGCGTTTGCCGCCACCGCGGAAATACAACACATCAGACTCCAATATATCCAGCTTTCAGGCGTCTCAACGGCTTGGTGTTCTTCTATTAAATCCTGCACCCACGATTCGCTCACGATATTTCATCTAATTTACGTTTTATTCTACCATAGAGCATAAATGCTACCATTTCATTACCAACGGGCGGAGTTGAACTCGCTAAAATAGCACATAAAATCATAGCTTCTGTTATTGTAAATTCAATCACGACTTTATTAGAATCGACCAATTTTTCCTCTCTCTAAAGCTAAGTTATATATCTTCTCAAAATCAAAACTTCCTTCTAATTCAGATGCTCCAATTGCGATTACATGAAAATTGCTCTTAAACATTAAATCATTTATACTATGTGGATAGAAATATTGCTCTTGTTTTAAATTCTGGCTACTAGCCCATCGCTTAGCTTCAGTTTCATTTTTGGCGAAAACACAGATTTTTGTCATAGTTTTGGCCTATAAATCAATTCGATATTCTTGAATATCAAACCATTATTTTCTACTCCTAAACTAACTTGTTTATTAAGATTTTCATTAACATAATCAAATATAGCTTGACAGCAATTAGCATATGTGTCAGCATCTACTTCTATTGACCTAGGCCAGGGTCTATCAATAAAACCAAATTCGCGATTTAACTTATCTCTTAATTGCTGTGCTGTCATAAATCCTCGATGTGCTGTCTTAATCTTTTAATGAGTTCTAATACTGACATATCAAACTCATAG
>Ga0315277_10002368_pt1 | contig 26344 bp, 27 predicted proteins | sample YL17G05_15_MG_FD_203695 | JGI IMG/M metagenome (GOLD analysis project Ga0315277, IMG submission 203695) | Sediment microbial communities from Yellowstone Lake, YNP, Wyoming, USA - YL17G05_15 | ecosystem: Environmental > Aquatic > Freshwater > Lake > Sediment | place: USA: Wyoming | collected... | reverse complement strand
GCGCAAGCCGAAGGCGAGCGTCTTCAGGAAAGCCGGATGCGGGAAATCCGCCTGTCCGGTTTGTCGAGGGGGAGGGGCGACTGCCCCTCCCTACTCTACCGACTCTGTGGTAAAGATTGATTTGCGATTTCCGCCTTCGCTCCTTCGGAGCTACGGCGGACAGGAAAGTCGCCCGCACAGTGGCGTTGGGCTTGACAATTCAGGGGATTTTGAGCTTAATCAGAGATAAGGCATGGATAAGATTTTGAAGCTGAGCGTAGAATGAAGGGAAGGGAGAAGAAATTAAAGCTGTATCTGGACACCTCGGTAATTTCGGCGCTTTTTGATAAAAAGAGTCCGCAAATGAACTATTGGACCAAGGAATTCTGGAAATCTTTGGATGGATTTGAAATTTTCATCTCGGATGTTGTAATTGCCGAGGTTCAGGAGACCCCGGATCCGGTTCTCAAGGGCAAGATGATCAAGGCGATCTCGGGGGTCAAGGTCTTGAGGATTGACGAAGAAGCGGAATGGTTAAGCGCGGAGTATATCCGGCATGGCGCCATTCCGGAAAGATATCGGAAAGACGCTTTTCATTTGGGGATCGCGACCGCGCAAAGAATGGAGGTTCTCCTTTCCTGGAATTATAAACATATCGTTAGAAGAAAGACCAGGGAAATCGTAAGAATGGTAAACGCCCGGCACTCATATCCATTTTTGGAAATTATGTCTCCGCCGGAGATTTTGGGAGGTGAGGAATGAGGAAAATAAGCAAGAAACGGCTGAAGGAATTGGCGCAAGAGGTTAAGAAGGAATTTCCGGAAAGCTATGGTCTTCAGCAGGTGCACCTTTCGCGGCTGATCATTGAGGAAAAGACCAAGAATTTAGGTCCGCAGGAGTTGATTAAATTTTATCGGAGATATGGGGAGTTGGCGAAGAGCAAAGAAAATTTTAAAGCAGGGTCAAGATGACGGATGTTTGAGGGAATGCCTCAAAGTCAACGCAAGGTGGGATCAGACCTTTAGTTGAAAGTTAAAAAAAACCAAATCGCGGACAAGAGTGGGACACGCGTGTCCGGTTGCCCCTAGAATTCTTCCTTTGCGGCTTTGCGGTGAGATGAAATCGCGCCTGAAGGCGCTCGCAAGGGACGCAGTCCCTTGACCCGTTTTTCTTTTCTCTGTGCCCTCTGTGTCTCTGCGGTTAATCAGTATTCCGGAGGGAGTTGGTTGAGTTGCGCCAGCGTAAACACCGGGCCGTCCTTGCAGACAAAGACCTTGCCCACCATACAATGACCGCATTTTCCGATGCCGCATTTCATCCGGTTCTCCAGGGTGGTGAAGGTATTTTCCGGGGAGAAGCCGAGCTTGGCGAGCACCGGCAGAGTCAATTTGATCATAATCGGCGGCCCGCAGACCAGGGCGATGGTGTTTTCACTGGAGGGATTTAATTTCTCCAGGACCGTGGGCACGAACCCGATCTCGCCCTTCCAGTCCGGGGTTTCTCCGCCGGGATCAACTGTGGTGATCAGTTTGAGATCCGGCCTTTTGCTCCATTCCTCAAGCTCATATTTATAGACCAGGTCTGCAACCGAACGCGCGCCGTAAATAATCGCGATGTCCTTGAATTGATCGCGCAGGTCCAGCGAGTTCCAGATCACGCATCTCAAGGGCGGGAGCGCGATTCCGCCTGCAATATAAAGCAGGCTCTTGCCCTGCCATTGCTCAAGCGGGAAGGTGTTGCCATAGGGACCGCGGAACCCGATGATTTCTCCTTCTTCCTTGCCGGCCAGCGCGCCGGTGACTCTTCCGGCCTGGCGGAAGGTGCATTCAATATATCCCTTGCGGGTGGGGGCGGAGGCAATACAGAAGGTGCATTCTCCCTCGCCGAAGACCGAGTATTCCCCGAACTGACCGGCTTTGAACTGAAAATTCTTTCCCTCGTCCTCGCTCACAAACGCCAGCTTAAAGGTCCTGACCAGCGGAGCCTCGTCCGTGATCTTCTCTATCCGCATCAGATAGGGCTTATATATGTTAGGCTCGGACATTTTTACCTCTGGTGCACGGTACACGGTGCACGGTCCACGGCAAGCAACGCGCAATTGTGCGAGCGACTTTAGTCGCGATCTCGTTTACCGTTAACCGTTTACCGTTCACCGCGATTATCATTTCGCCTCCGCAATCGCTTTCAGATGCTCCAGAAGATTCATATCCGCGGGACATAAGCGCGAGCATCTTCCGCACCCGACACAGCCGATGAACTTCTGCCGGTCATTGAAGTATGAAAATTTATGCATCAGCCTCTGTCGCCAGCGCTGGCTCTGGACCGGGCGCGGATTATGACCCGAGGTGTGAAGCGTGAAGAGCGAGAATCCGCAGGAATCCCAGCAGCGCAAGCGCTTTCCGCCTTCTTTTCCGGCTTCGTCCTGAATGTCAAAACAGACGCAAGCCGGGCACACGAACGCGCACGCGCCGCACCCGAGGCACCGGAGCGATTGCTCCAGCCAGAGCTCGTTGTTGTTGAAAGCCGCGGGCAGTTTTTGCATCAGTTGGTTCAGGTCAAATTTCACCGGCACATTGGCCAGATGTTTTTCCTTGTCTTCCGAGGGCGCCGCTTCAAAAAGTTCGGGCGCGAGCGCGACAATTTCTTTGCCCTTGTCCGTGACGATCTCAGCCAGATAGTCTCCGCTGCTCAACTGAGTGAGTAAAATGTCCGAGCCTTTGGTGTCTCCGGGACTGCCGCCTACGGAAGTGCAGAAGCAGTATTCATCCGCCTTGGCGCAGCTTACGCCGATGATGGCGGTATTTTTCATCCGGTTCCGGAATTGAGAATCGTTGTAGTCCCAGGAAAAAACCGAGTTGAGAATGGCGAAGCTCGCGGCGTCGCAGGGACGAAGCCCGAAGAGAACCGTGGGCTTGGGCTCTTGCGGGTCTTGAATTTTTATGTCCTTGCCTTCCAGCGTGTATTTAAGCAAAGCCTCGCAGCACGGAAATACAGCGCCTTTTGCCGAAAGAGTGGTCTGGATATAATCCCTGGCCATTTCCGAAGCAGACGAGACTTCCTCAAAGAAAATCTCCTCGCCCCTGGCTTTGGGCGCCAAAATCCGCCTTCCGTCCGCCTTGAGTTTGGCAAACAGCTTCTCCACCGAATCCTTCTTCAATAATTTTCTTTCTATCGTCATCTAATTTTTATTCCTTACTGTGCGGGCGACTTTAGTCGCTTTTTTATCTTATAAAATTCTCCTTATCCTCCAGCTTCCAGTTGCAAAGCGCGTATTCCTGCGCCGCCTTCATCCCGGCCCGCGCGCTGAACTGCTTGAAAACTTCCTCGGCCAGCTTCTGGTTCAAAAGATTGAGCGGAATCCCGACCGGGCAGGCGCGAGCGCAATCTCCGCAGTTCACGCACCGGCTTGCCAGATGCATTGCCCGGATGATGTGCCAGTCCAGGTTCCCGATCTGATGCGAAGCCACCGGGACCCACTGGGGCTGGTTGCATTCGCAGAGACAACGCTCGCAATAGCACATCGGGCAGGACGCCCGGCAGGCATAACATTTGACGCATTTTTTAAACTGATCCTGCCAGAAATTCCAGCGCTCTTCCGGACTCATCTTCTCTATTTTTTCCAGCAAAGACTTTTCCTCCCCAGTCAGCTCAAGGCTCAAGCCTGCCAGAAAATCCTCAATCGCCTTCAAGCTCGCAAGCTCCACCAGCTTTCCTTCCGGAGAAATTCCCAGCGCCAGCAAATCTTCATCCTTGAGCTGGTTCTCCGCGGCGAGCTGGAGGATGGCTCTGAGCGCGGGAATTTTTGCCACGATCGCGGGCTTGCCCAGAGCCTTGACCTCGGGCTTGGTCAGATAAACCGCGAGGTTCTGGAGACATTGATCGTTGAAAATAAGCTGGTCTGTTTGCTCCGGCTTGCGCACAAAAATCGCGCGCGCCTTCGGGCCGGAGCCTTTGCCATAGCCGATGATGACCTTGACGGCTCCGCTGGTGAGGAGTTCGCGCGCTTTTTTCCTCAGTTCTTCCATCAGACTTTTTATTCCACTCCTGCCTGCGCCATCTTCTGGTAATTCTCATAAGGACCGAGCTTGGTTACTTCTTCAGTCACGGAATTGACGAACTCCGCCCATTTGGCTCCTTCCGCGGCGCTGACCCAGGCGAAATGCACCCGGCGGGTGTCTATTCCCAGGAAATCCAGGAAAGACCGGAAGATAATCCAGCGCCTCCGGGCGTGGAAATTTCCCGCGGTGTAATGGCAATCGTTCGGGTGACAGCCGGAAACAATGACTCCGTCCGCTCCCTGCTCAAAGGCTTTGAGCAGAAGCATAAAGTCAATGCGGCCGGTGCAGGGAAGCCGGATCATCCGGACATTGGACGCGTATTTGATCCGGCTGGTTCCGGTCAGGTCCGCTCCGGCGTAAGTGCACCAGTTGCAGACGAAAGCGACTATCTTGGGCTCAAACTCCGCCATTCTCTCACCTATCCTTCTCCATTAAAGAGGCTGTTGAAAACCATCAACTCCCTCCCCCTGGGGGGAGGGCTGGGGAGAGGGTGATTTAAATCATTCATCAGATCACCCTCCCCTGAATCCCCTCCCATCAAGGGAGGGGACTTTTTCAAAAACCTCTAAATTTTTATAAGATTTCATAACGCACACAACTCCGCGTAAACTTGCTCATTGGTAAATCCTTGAAGGTCAATCGCCTTGACCCGGCAGAGCGCCACGCAGGTTCCGCATCCCTGGCACAAGCCCGGATTGACCTTGGCCACAACTTTCAAAACATTGCCCTTCCGATCCTTGATCTCCTCGCGCTCTATCGCCTGATAGGGACAAGCTTTCTCACACAGGAAACAGCCGGTGCAGGTTGAAAAGACCGGGGGCGGCAGACGGTTGACCACTGCGATCACGGGCTCGCGCGACAGTTCGGACGAGGAGAAGAGCGCGGCGACCTTGGCCGCGGCGCCTGAGGCCTGGGCAACCGCCTCGGGAATATCCTTGGGCGCCTGGACGGCTCCGGCGAGGAAGATTCCTGCGGTGTTGGTCTCAACCGGCCGAAGTTTCGGATGCGCCTCGGAGAGGAAATGATAGGGGTCATAGCTCACGCGCAGTTTTTGCGCGAGAGATTCCGCGTCAGGGTTGGCAATCATCGCGGTCGCCAAAACCACCAGATCCGCCTTGATCTCCACCGGCTGATGCCCGAGAAGCGTGTCCGCCCCCTTAACGATCAGCTTTCCGTCTTCCTCGTAAATCCTTGAGACCCGGCCCCTAACATAAATCGCTCCGTCTTCCTCAATCGCCCGGCGCACGAATTCCTCGTACATTTTTCCGCCCGCGCGGATGTCCATATAAAAGACATAGGCCTTGCCGTTATGCACCTTGTGCTTGTATAACATTGCGTGCTTGGCCGTGTACATACAGCAGATCTTAGAGCAATAGGGAATCCCCTTGGCGTCGTCCCGCGAGCCGGCGCAGGCGATGAACACCACGGTTTCGGGCTCTTTTCCGTCCGAGGGCCGCTTGATGGCTCCGAGGGTTGGTCCCGAGGCCGAGGCGAGACGCTCAAACTGGAGGCCGTCAATCACATCCTGGTATTTGCCGTAGCCGTATTCCGGGAAATCCTTGCTGTGGAGGATGTCGTATCCGGTGGCGGCCACGACCGCTCCCACATTAACTTCTATGATTTCATCCGTTTGGTCCAGCCGGATGGCTTTCTTCTCGCAGAACTTTTCGCAGACCTTGCATTTGCCCTTGATATAATAGGTGCAATGCTCGCGGTCAATCACCGGCTTGTTCGGGACCGCCTGGGGACAGGGCACATAAATCGCGGTTCTCTTTCCCATCCCGGCGTCAAATTCGCTCGGGATTTTTTTCTGCGGACATTTCTGGATGCAGATTCCGCACCCGGTGCAGAGCTTCTCGTCAACGCCCCGCGCCTTCTTCCGGATTTTCGCCTTGAAATTGCCGATGAATCCCTCCAGGCTCTCCAGCTCGGAATAAGTGTAAAGCGTGATGTTCGGATGCTGGGCAACCTCCACCATCCGCGGAGTTAAAATGCACTGTGAGCAGTCCAGGGTCGGGAAGGTCTCGGAAAGCTGGAGCATATGACCGCCGATGCTCGGACTCCTTTCCACCATAATCACCTGATGGCCGGCATTGGCGATGTCCAGCGCGGCCTGGATCCCGGCAATGCCCCCGCCCAATACCAGCGCGGTTTTGGTGACCGGTACTTTGATCGCATAGAGCGGCTTGTTCCGCTTCACCTTTTCCACCATAATCCGGATCAGGTCAATGGCCTTCTTGGTGGTCAGGTCATTTTTCTCGTGCACCCAACTGCAATGCTCGCGGATATTGGCCATCTCGCACAGGAACGGGTTCAGGCCGGCTTCGGCGCAGGCTCTCCTGAAGGTCGGCTCGTGCATCCGGGGAGAGCAGGCCGCAACCACCACTCCGGTCAGCTTTTTTTCCCGGATCGCGTCCCTGATCAGGGTCTGGCCCGGGTCCGAGCACATATATTTATATTCCACGCTGTGGACCACGCCCGGGAATTTGGACGCGGCTTCCGCGGCCTTGATTACATCAACCGTGCCGGCGATGTTCTCTCCGCAATGGCAGATAAATACTCCGATCCGCGACATCTTATTCCTCCGCGGCTCCCGCTGATTTTTCCACGGCCACGGCCTTTTCCGGCTCCTTCGGCTTTTCCCTTACCGGGAATACCACCGGAACCAGGTGCCGATGCAGGCCCAGGTCCTTTTCGCTCAATCCCAGCGCCAGCCCGATCGCCTCGGTGATGTAAAGGACCGGGATGGAATATTTTTTCCCCGCGGCCTTCTCAATATCCTCGCGCCGCATATCCAGGTTGGAATGGCACATCGGGCAGGCGACAATGATCGCCTCGGCCCCCCGCTTGACCGCGCTTTCCAGGATTTTGCCGGAAAGCCTGGCCACCAGGTCGGTGCGGGAAACGCTCAAGCCGGCTCCGCAGCATTCCACCTTGTCCGGCCAGTCAATCGGGTCCGCGCCGATCTTTCTCATCAGCTCGTCCATTGTTTGCGGGTCTTCGGCCCGGTCAAATTTCAGGACCTTGGCCGGCCTCACCAGCAGACAGCCGTAATAGCAGGCAACCTTGCGCTCAAAAGGCTTTTCAACTTTAATCCCGGAGCCGTCCCCTAAAATCTTTGCCATCACCTCCACGATATTTAAAATTTTTGCCGTGCCCTTAAAATCCATTTCAATCAGCTCCGAGACCTCTTTTTTCAAGTCCGGATTCTGGTTCAACTCGTGCTGGGCGACTGCCAGGCGGTTGTAGCAGGCCGAGCAGGGAACCAATACCTCATTTAATCCCGCCTTTTCCGCCAGCGCGAGAATCCGGGCGGGGAGCGCGACTGAGAGCAAGTGGTTCAAGTTATGCGCCGCGGTTGAGCCGCAGCAGTTCCAGTCCGGGATTTCGGTCAACTCCATTCCCGCCTTGCGCGCCACGGCGTAAGTTGACTCGTTCAACTCCCGGGCCGTGCCGAGCAAACTACATCCTGGAAAATATCCCAGCTTCATTTCTGCTTTTCCTTTTTGCGCGCCTTGTCAAAAATCTTTGCGACTTGAGACCTGCCCTTGATCAAATGGGGCATCGGTTTGAGCTTGCCTTTAAGGAACATCTTCGGCGCGACCAGCACATCCTGGAGCGCGCTCATGGGATTGCGCGCCTTGTAATCCGCGATCAAGCCCATTTCAAACAGCCGGCCGGTATATTGAAGCGAATCCAGGAAGGCGCGGTGGAAAGAGATGATCTGTTTCGCGTCCGGATGCGTCAAGCCCCGGCGGAGCGACTCCTGCCTCAGGTAATCCATAATTCTGGGAAGGTCAACCTCTTTGGGACAGCGCGCCTGACAGGTCTCGCAGGCAAGACAGAGCCAGATCGCGCGCGAAGAAAGCGCCCTTTCTTCAAGACCGGGAAGTCCGAGCTGGAGCATCCGGAGAATCTGGCTGGGAGGATAGTCCATCTCCAGCGCCAGCGGACAACCGGCCGAGCATTTGCCGCATTGATAACATTTAAAAACAGATTCCCCGGTCGCCTGCCGAACCGTAATCAACAAGCTTGCCGGCTCACCTGCCAGATGCGCGGAAACCTCCATTTGCCTGGCTCAACTCCTTTTTTTCAGACCAGCTTCTATATTATTATCTCTATATATTAATATAATGCTCATCGGCCGAAGTTCAAGCTTTTTCCCGTGTCGGACCTTGGCGTTAAATCAGAGCTCCGGCCCGGGCGGGTATGGCATCCGGCTGAAACCAGGGCGGCTTTTTCCCCGCTCCAATTTTTCCCGGGGGCGGGGCGGATTGTTAAGCTCCGGCCCGCGGTCAAGACCGGCCTGAGCTCCGGGTCGTTGAAGACCTTGCTCCCGGCGAGAGAATCTTTTCTAAAATTGCCGTCTTTCAAAACTGCCCTCCTTCTGCTGTTCACCTTGACAACTACTTATCTGAAACCACTCAAACGGTTGCGGTAGTTTTCTAAAAAGCCGCCCGCGGCCTCAACTTCTAATTGGAGTTTAACTTTACCAACTATAAGCTAGAATTCAATTCAAGTCAAGAAAAATTTTTACTATTTTTCTATGGGTCAGGGAATCAAATCGGGACCGGCCTTCAGGGCCGGTTGCCGGGGTTTGAAGGCCGGACGCTAGTATTCTGACCGAGCAAAATTGTCGTATTGACTGCGTAGGGGCTGGATTTATCCAGCCCGCAAAGGGCGCAATGAATTGCGCCCCTACAGGTAGACCCCTAAACCACAAACCCAACAAAATAAGTTGGTCGGACTACTACCGTGTGCCGTTCACCGTTGACGGCCAAATACCCCCAGATCTTGGGATAGTTGAAAAAAAATCACTAAGGATTGATTTTTTGCTTGACAAGTTAGTAAACTTATGCTAAAAATAGGCTAAATTAAATAAAATTAAAGGCCAGGGGGGATTAAGCGGGATGACCGAGAAGATTGATAGAATGCTGGAAAGCAATTTCCGGCTGGACCCCTGCTATGTTCCGGCTTTACTCAGGGTCTCCACCGAGCTGAAAGGCGCCCGGGACAATCATCTGGATGAGCTCCTGGAAGGCACTTTGAGTTCCTCCAACCTCAGCCAGAAGGACCTGGAGACTTACATTGATATGCACCGGGAGGAACTGGAGGCGGAGGCGAAGAAGCTGGTATTTTAAGAGCCCATTTGCGAGGGGCGGCGATGGCTGAGGAGCGGAAGCGCCAGGGGGCTGAGCAGGAATAGAAGCGGAGAGATGCGCGGTCCCTGGCAAACGGGCTTTTAAATTTTTATCCCCGCTTGCCAAGCGCCAGGAGTGGACTTAAAATAGATTTCCCGGTGAAAAGAATTGGCAGATGGTTTTTAATCTGGGCGCTGTTTCTGGCCGCCGGCCTGGGATTGCTTGCCCCGCATCTGACTAATTTTTTCTACGCCGACGATTTTCTTCACTTAGCCTTTGCCAAGCTTTTAAGCGATCCGTTCACGGCAACCTGGAAGCTGTTTTTCGGAAGGGTGTTCTGGCGGCCGATGGTGATGCTGACGGATTTCAGCTATTTTAAGCTCTTCGGCCTTGATCCGCTGGGGTATCATCTGGCGGATATTTTGCTTCATTCCCTGAATTCGCTCCTGGTGGCGTATCTGGTTTATCTGCTCCTGGGAGCTGAAAATCGGCGCCATTGGATCAGCGCCCTGGCCGGGCTGGTTTATGCCCTTCATCCGATTTCTTTGCTCACCACGGCCTGGATTTCCTGCCGGGCCGATTTGCTGTTTGTTTTTTTCGGACTGCTGTCCCTGGTTCTGGCCCTGCAAGGAGTCGTTTCCCACAGGCTCAAATGGCTCAAGATCCTGCTGGCGCTCCCCTTGAGTTTTCTGGCTTATCTCTCCAAAGAAACCGCGCTCATCCTGCCGGGATTTATTTTTCTGCTGGTGATTTTCCAGCCCGGGCCCAGGGCCGCCCGGAAAAGGACTCTGGACGCCCTTTTGATTTTGAGCCTGTTTTTGACGGTGCTCGGACTTTATCTCTGGTTCCGGGTCAAGCGGATCGGGTTCATCGGCGGATATGAGCCAATGGAATTAACCCGGGGATTCCTCCTGCCCCGGCTCAGCTATCACCTGCCCAGGATTTTCTCGCGCGCCTTCACCGATTATCTGTTCTGGCATCTCGGCTCAAAAACCGTGTGGTTCTGGCTGATCCTGGGCTCGTATCTGGGATTCGGGATTTTGCTTTTGATTTATTTCTTCCGCTCTCCGCGCATTTTCCTGGTTGGTATTCTCTGGCTGCTGCTGGCGCTGGCGCCGTTATGGAATCTTTCCCAGATGCTGTTTTTTATGGAGGCCCGGCTGTTTTATTTCGGCCTGGCCGGAGGGGCGATTATTTTCGCGGGGATTTTCTCTCAGCTGAAAAACCGGCAGGCGCGCGTTGCCGGCCTGATTCTTTTTGCTCTGCTGATGATCTCTTATGGCCGAACCGACTGGATGGAGCTGAAAAATTTCCAGAAACACAGCCGGGAATATCAAGAGGTCAAAGAAGCGACCTTAAAGGCAATCGGCGAAGATCAAGCCGATAACCACCCGAGAAGAATTTACCTCATTGGCTTGAGCTTTGAGTTGTACTACCTGGATATGATGTTCAAGATTTATCAGCCGACCCGGCTGGACCGGATGATTGTGCCCGGGGATCGGCCTTCTCTGGCCTGGGTTAATCGGGAGACGGCTCTGGCTTATGAAGAACAAAAGCCCTGGTGGCCGGAGCTGGAAACCCAATATTCGGATCAAAAAATATCAATGGTCACGGTTCTGCCGCCGGCTGATCTGCCCCTTGCCAACACCCACGATCCGCAATCACTGGTCCTGGAATGGAAGGATGGCAAAATGGAAAACATTACCAATGAAGTGATCCGGCTCTTCCAGGACCGGCGGTTCTTGCAGGAGAATCATCAGCAAAAGTTGAGGCTGTTTCCGAGCTATGAATTCCGGAAGCGGAATTATCCGCTGGATTGGAAGCTCTCGCCCGGAATAGAGCTGAAGACCCCTCTTCACCTGGCCGAGCTTTATACTTTCCGGTCCCGGACCGAGGACCCGTATCTGATCTCTCCTCCGCTTAATTTTCTCGCGCTTGCCACCTCGGAGCTGGAATTTAAAATGCGCATCCAGGAAAAAGAATACCTGGCGCCGCAGGAACAGGAAGGATGTATTTTCTGGACTTCTTCTCTGGATCAACGGGAATTGGAATGGCAGGATCAGCATAAAATCTGCTTTCCGATTGATGCCGACGGCAAATTTCACACCTACCGGATCCGGGTGGACCGTAATTTATCCTGGCTCCGCAGTCTCAAAATCACCAGGCTCCGGCTGGATCCCATCAGCTTCCCGGCCTGGTTTCAGCTTGACTACCTCCTCTTTTCCCCCACTCCTTCCCAGAATCAATAAGAAACGCCTAGTATTTTGACCGCCTCAATATGACGGTTTAATTTCGATAACTGTTTTCATAACCCGAATCGTAGCGGCGTGATTTATCACGCCCTTCTTTCAGGGCGCAATAAATTGCGCCCCTACAAAACCGACAAAATAATGCGGTCAAAATACTAGGTTTCAATGGTTGTTTTTTTGCTTTTTTGCCTTGCGCTTGCCTTTAAAGAAAAATAATGATAAAATAATAATAGCAGGGATTTTTTAAAAGGAGGGCAGGAAAATGATAGATCCAACCAAGGCGCCGGATGAAATGGTCAGGTTCTTAAAAGCGAGCTGGGAGACTTATCTCCGGATGATGGAGACGATCCAGGCTCAGACCGAGAAGATTCTGGAGGTGATGCTGTCCCAGAGCGGAGCGCTTCAGGAGGAAGGCAAACAGATGATCAAACAGTGGAGCGAGATGATGAAGCAGTCGCAACAGCAGTATAAGAAGATGATGGAAGAGAATCTGGCCAAACTGGAGTCAATGATTCCCAAGGAATAAGCTGAATCCCGATGGAAACGGACCCCAAATTCCTGGAATGGATGGGCCAGATGCTGCTCCTGTCGGCGAAGAATATGGAGCAGGCCAATAAGTTTATGAAATGGTTTCGGGAGGGCTTTCCCGAAGGATCGGAATGGGAGAAATGGCTGGAGCCGTATATTCAGCTTTTGCCCCAAGGGTCTGAGAAGGGCGCCCAGGAATTGAGGTCTTTTTTTGAGGATTTTTTTGAGAATATGGGGATCGTTTCCCGCAAAGAATACCTGGACCTGGAGGGACGCTATCAGGAGATAAAAAAGGAGCTGGATGAGCTCAAGGCCAGGGTTGAGGCGAAGAAGCCGGGATTTGATCCGATGGGCGAATGGGGGGAGCTGATCCGGAGCCTCGGCCAGGTTAACAGCCGGCTCCTGGAGGAATGGCAGAAGTTTTTATCACTCAGCCAGTATAAAAATAAAAAGTGAGAAGGAAAAAATGAGCGAGGCAAAAGAAGGGAAGAAAAGCGGCGCGGGAATGCCCATTCCGGGCTGGCAGGAAGATTTATGGAAGGGATGGCAAACCGCCTGGCAGCAGGGAATGGAGCAATGGCAGAAAATGCTCCTGCAGGGAAAAATGGAATTCCCGGGGGCGGAGCTCTTTCAAAGCTGGCAGGAGATGATCTTCAAGCAATTCCAGGGGGTTTCCAAGCAAGAGCCGGCCGGATTGGGCGCCGAGGTTTTTTCCAAGGTGCTCAATGCCGGAGCCATCTATACCAAGGTGCTGGATTTCTGGAAAAACGCCTTTGCCGGCATTCTGGAGATGGGGGGCGGCAAGCTGGATCCCGAGGCTTTGAAAAAACTCCAGGAAAAATGGATGAGCCAGTATCAGGATTTGATGCAGACCCTCTGGGGCGTTCCGCCCAGCGAAAGCCAAAAGGAAATCCTGGAATCCTGGGCCAAAATGCTGAAGACCCAGACCGAGGTCTTCTGGGACGCGGTGACGCCGATCCTGAAGAATCTGGAGCAGTTGCCGGAAAAAATTCAGGAAGCCTCCAAGGGGGATAGCCAGGGAATGATTGAGCTTTATGCCCTGTTGCGCAAGAATTATGAAGACAGTCTGGGCAAAATCCTCCGGGTGCCGACCATGGGCTATTTCCGGGATCTTCAGGAGCGGGTGAATAAGAGCATAGATTCTTATATTGAGTATCTCGGCACTTCTTCCCAGTATTATTCGCTGCTCTATCAAACCGGGATTCGGTCAATGGAAAAAGTTCTGAGCCGGCTCCAGGAATATAAGGATCAGGACTGGTCCAGCCCCGAGGGCGCCAAGGAATTTTACCGGCTCTGGTGGACCATCAACGAGGATACTTATCACGAGCTGTTTCTGGCGCCGGAATTCATCAACCTGCTCCGGGAAGTTCTCACCCGCGGATTGCTCTTCCGGAAATGGATGGATGAGCTTTATGACAAAGTGATTGAGCCGACTCCGCTTCCGAACCGGAAGGATATGGATGAAATCTACCAGACCATCTATGAACTGAAAAAAGAAGTGCGCTGGCAGAGAAGAGCCATCAATGAGCTGAAAGGTGAAGATAATTTTGCCGAGCAGGAAAAATCCGAAGAGTAGTTCAGGAGGTTGAAAATGGAACCCGGCTACGAGAAAAATTTAGCCAACTTTTTCAAGGAAATGGCCAATTTCCAGGAAAAACTGATGAAGGGGATGCAAAACCTGACCCGGGTGGAGGATATTGACACCGCCACTACCGCCAAAGAACTGGTTTACAAGGAAGACAAAGTCCAACTCTTCCACTATCAACCCGAGCAGGTTAAATATCCGATTCCGGTGATGGTGGTATATGCGCTGGTCAACCGCCAGTATATGATGGACCTTCAGGAAGACCGGTCGCTCTTTAAAAACCTGCTCCGGGAGGGAATGGACCTCTATGTGATTGACTGGGGATACCCGAGCAAGCCGGACAAATTCACCACGATGGAAGATTATATTTACGGATATATGGACAACTGCGTGGACTTCCTCCGCAAAAAAACCGGCCGGAAAAAAATCAACCTGCTCGGCGTCTGCCAGGGCGGAACCTTTTCCGCCATCTACGCCTCGCTCTTCCCGCAAAAAATTCAGAACCTGATCCTGATGGTCGCGCCGGTGGACTTTGACACCCGAGACGGATTGCTCAATGTCTGGGCCAAGGCCATGGATGTGGATTTGATGGTGGATGTGATGGGCAATATCCCGGGGGATTTTATGAACCTCGGATTCCTCTGGCTCAAACCCTTCCAGCTCATCCTGGATAAATATGTCGGTCTCCTGGATAATATCGGCGATGAAAATGTGGTCAGGAATTTTCTCCGAATGGAAAAATGGATTTTTGACTCCCCGGATCAGGCCGGAGAAGCCTTCCGGAAATTCGTCAAGGAGCTTTACCGCGATAACAAGCTGATGAAAGGAGAATTCTACCTGGGCAAGCGCAAGATTGATCTCAAGAATATCAAAATGCCGGTCTTGAACATTTACGGCGAACAGGATCACCTGGTGCCGCCTTCCTGCAGCAGGCCGTTTAAGAATTTAGTGGGAACCAAGGACATTACTGACCTCAACTATCCGGTCGGGCACATCGGAATGTATGTGAGCGGAAAGACCCAGCGCGACCTGGCCCCGAGCGTGGCCAAATGGCTCAGCGAGCGCCTGCCCGCGCCTCTCGGGAAAAAAACTTCTAAAAAGGAAAAAGCCCGGACCGCCAAATAATTTTTATTTGCAAAAAATATTTTGAAATCAAATGACCCGGAATCCGCGGAAAATCTATCATAGAAAATGGTTCCAGGCTTTGCTCGCCCTGCTGGTCCTGGCCGGAATCCTGGCCGGGATCAGCTATTCCTGGTTCTTCCAGGTTCTGCCCCAGTCGGCAATCCGCCTTCTTGCCGACATCCAGGCCCCGCTTGAAAATGAGCGCATCCTGGTCTTTACCCCCCATCCCGATGATGAAACCATTGCCTGCGGAGGATACCTCGCCACCGCCATCGCGGACGGCGCCTCGGTCTGGATCGCCCTGGTCACCAACGGCAACAAGCGCGGCCAGGAACGCATCCGCGATACCGAATTTAAAAACGCCGCCGGCGCTCTGGGCGTTGCGGAAGCCAATTTGTTTTTCCTCGGCTACCCGGATGGAGCGCTCAAAAAGCAAAACCCGGAAGAGCTCCGCGCGCGGTTTGACGAAATCATCTCGCAGGTCAAGCCCCGGATCGTTTTTGCCCCTCACCCGCTGGATCATCATCCGGACCACAGAACCACCGGGAAAATAGTTGCCGAGGCGGTTGCTGGAAAGGAGATCAAGTTATACCAATATCTGGTTCATCATAACCTTTTCCCCCGGCCCAAAAAATTTGACCCGGACCTGTATCTTTTGCCGCCCGCGAGAATGTTCAAGTTTAACCGAGCCTGGCAGAAATTCATGCTTAAGCCGGAGATGGAAGATCGCAAGCTGGAAGCGGTCTTAAAATATAAAACCCAGCTCCACGACCGCCGGGACCCGCTCCTGCGCGGCTTGCTCTTATCTATGATCCGACAAAACGAGCTCTTTGCCGCGCCTTGAAAAGCCCCCACTTTTGCGGCAATTATTCCTGGCGCAGGCGTCCTGTCACGCCAGCGACCAGGCGTGACAGGACTCCGTGTCCGCTTGATCTTACGCCTGTATAATAAATTCTATGACCGAGAGAACTCAAAGGCTTAAACAAGCCCTGCTTAACAGTCCGTTTGAAGTATGCCCGGAGCGGGTGGTTTTATGGACCGAGTCAATGAAGCAGACCGAGGGCAAACCCCAGGTGGTGCGGAATGCGCTGGCGCTGAAAAATCTCCTGGAAAAGATGACCATTTTCGTCCGCGAGGATGAGCTGATCGCGGGCAACCGGACTTCCAAAATCAAGGGCGCCCCGCTCTTCCCGGAAATCAAAGGCCTGGCCCTGGAAACCCAGCTTGACACTTATGCCACCCGGCCGATCCAGCCCTTCCAGGTCAGCGCCCAAGATAAAACCGCGATCAAAAAAGCTCTGCCTTACTGGCGCGGAAAATCCGCCTGGGAAAGAGCCTTTGCTTTGATGCCCAAAGACCTCAAGTTGGAAGTGTTCAAACTGATTTTTACCGTTGAAGCGGAATTCCAAAACGGCATCGGTCATTTCATTGCGGGAAATCATAACCTTCTGAAAAAAGGATTCCGGGGCATCAAGGAAGAGGCGGAAAAGAAGATGGAGGCCGCGGGAAAAGAGGAATGTAGGGGCGAGGCTTGCCTCGCCCTTGAGAAACGAGAAACGCGAAACGAGAAACCCGATTCGCGTCCAGATTTCTGGCAGGCGGTGAGCATTACCTCGGAAGCCGCAATCAATTTCGCTCATCGCTTTGCAGAAGAGGCCCGGCGCCTGGCCGACCTGGAAAATAATCCGGTTCGGAAACAGGAATTGCTTCGGATGGCTGAAGTTTGCGGGAAGGTTCCGGAAAATCCTCCCCTTGATTTTTATCAGGCGATTCAGGCGGTCTGGTTCAATCAATTGATCTGCCAGCTGGAATGCGGCGGTTTTGCCATCAGCCCGGGCCGGCTGGATCAACTGCTCTATCCCTTTTATCAGCGCGACTTGGCGCAGGGAAAAATCACGCCGGACCAGGCGCAGGAGCTGATTGAATGTCTCTATATTAAAATGAGCGAAGTGGTCAATGTCCTGGATTCTTTGGTGCTCTCGGTCACCAGCGGCCCGCCCATTGCCCAGAGCCTGACCATCGGCGGAACCGATTCCGAGGGAAAAGACGCCACCAATGAATTAAGCTATCTGTTCCTGGCCGCGCTTGATCAAATCCGCGCGGTCGCGCCCAACCTCGCGGTTCGGTTTCACCCCGATACCCCGCGGGAATTTTCCCGCCAGGTTTATGACGCGGTGCGCCGCGGGGCAATGATGTCGCTCTTCAACGATCAGGTGATTGTTCCCGGCCTGATTGCCGGCGGAGTTTCCGGGCCGGAAGCGCGGGATTACGCCCTGGTCGGATGCGTGGAGCCATCCACCTCGGGAAGCACTTTTGGATCAACCGACTCCAATCTGGTGAATATTGCGCGTTGCCTGGAGCTGGCGCTGAATAACGGAGACGGAATGGATTTGCTTGCCAACCGAAATCTCCTTGCCCGCAAGCTCGGCCCATATCTGGTTCCGGGCCGGGATGCCGGCCGGAATGGCAGATGGCCGCATTATTGGATGATGCTCAGGTATTTGCGGGCAACAGGCAAAGCCGTGGGCCTGGGCTTGACTGATTTCTCCGGGGCGCTGCGCGGCAAAAATCTGGGAGTGAAAACCGGAGATGCGAATGAGTTCAAAAGTATTGAGGATGTTCTCAACGCTTATCAATCGCAGGTCAGCTATTTCGCGCGCCGGATGGTTGAGGCAATGTATTTTTGCGACCGGGCCCATTCCGAGCTTAAGCCCACCCCTTTTATCTCCTCCACCATTGATGACTGCCTGGCGAATGGCAAGGATGTCACCGCCGGAGGAGCGCGCTACAATTTCACCGGGCCCCAGGCAGTGGGTCTGGCCGAAGTCGCGGACTCGCTCGCCGCGATCCAATCCCTGGTGTTTGACCTCAAACAAATCTCCCTCCCCGAACTGCTTTTCGCCTTGCGCAAAAATTTTCAGGGATTTGAGCCGCTCCGGCAGATGCTGATTCATCGCGCGCCCAAATACGGAAACGACCACGAGTTGTCGGACCGGATGGCAAAACTCGCCGCGCAGATTTATTGCGATGAGGTCTCCCGTCATCCCAACTTCCGGGCGGGAAAATTCCGGCCCGGGATTTATTCCATGAGCGCGCACCTGGTCTTCGGAATCCTGACCGGCGCCACCCCGGACGGAAGGTTCAATGGCGAACTCCTCTCGGCCGGAGTATCCCCGGGCCGGGGCCGGGAGCTCAAAGGCCCGACCGCAGTGATGCGCTCGGTGGCAAAGGTGGACGGATTAAAAATCACCAACGGCTGTGTGCTCAATATGTCCTTCCATCCCGACCTGCTCCGGGGCGAGGAAAATCTTGAAAAATTTGTTGAGCTTAACCAGGCATATTTCCGGCTGGGAGGATTGCATATCCAATTTAATATCATCAGCGCCGACACCCTGAAAGAAGCCCAGCAATTCCCGGACCGGCACCGAAGCCTGGTGGTCAGAGTCGCCGGCTACAGCGGATTATTCACCGTGTTGGACCGGCCCACCCAGAACGACCTTATTGCCCGGACCCGGCACGGATGCGAGGAATGAGGAAGGTTAGGGGTCAGGGCTTTACATTTTACATAAGAGGTATGTCTCAGGAGATAAAGGGGGACGGTTAAGTTTAATGTATAGACCTGACCCCCGAGCGTAAGATGGATTACATTAAATTCGAGGAAGCGCGGCCGGAGCAGGTGCGGGAGACGCTGAAAGCAGCTCCCATCGCCTATGTCCCGATCGGGGCTCTGGAATGGCACGGCGAACATAACCCGCTCGGCCTGGATGGGCTTAAGGCCGATGCGCTCTGTGAAAGGTGCGCTCAAAAAACCGGGGGCATCCTGTTCCCGCCGATGTTCTGGGGCGCATCCGACACCATGCCTTTCCCCTTCACCTTCCATTTCCAACGCCAGCTGAGCAAAGACCTGGTCCGGCAGACCCTGGAACAGCTTAAAGGCTTCGGCTTCAAAATGATCGTCCTGCTTACCGGCCACTATCCGCCCTCCCTGATCAAACTTCTCCGGAAGGAATGCCGGCGCTTCAACCGAAACGGTCCGCCCTTTGCCCTGGGCGCGCCCGAGCAGGTCTTCGCGATTGATCTACAATATTACGGCGATCACGCCGGGATGTGGGAAACTTCTATAATGATGGCGCTTGCGCCGGAACTGGTGCATCTGGATTTGATGCCCGAGGGACTGTCCAGCCTGGACCGCCTGAAGAAATTTGGAGTGATGGGCCAGGACCCCAGAAAAAAAGCAAGCGCGGAAAAAGGCAGGGAAGCGATTGAACTGATCACGACCAAACTCTCGGAACTGGTCGGGCGGACCCTGCGGGAATCAAGCGACGCCGCTATTAAGGAATTCTATCAGCGTTTCGACGCGGCCATGAGATGGTATGTTCCCGGGATAGTTTATGTGATCCGGGAGGCGCTGGATGTTCACTCAATCACCGAGCTGATCAAATATGGTTACTGGAATCTCAGAAAACCCGGCTGAGAAGTTGGGCGGCTGGGGGCTAAATTGGCGGAAAGCGACGGCCGATTATTGGGAATATTTTTTCCTTGCGGCCTACGCGGCGATTATTTGTGTATTGGTTATACCTGGCCTGCGCCATGATTACGACCAGCTCCATCATTCCATGCTCTTGACGCCCAGCATCAGAATCTGGGCCGGGCAGATCCCCTTCCGGGATTTTTTCCCCTGGTATGGTCCCCTCTATTACTATCTGCTCGCCCTGTTCACCGGGATGATGGGAAACGACCTGCACGCGGTGAAAATATATCTTGACCTGATCAACCCGGTCGCTTGCATGGCGATTTTGATCCTGGCTTTGAGAAAGCTGGAATTGCCCGCGGGTTCCAGGCTGTTCGTATTGGCGGCGGCCCCGGTCCTCGGGCTGGAACGGATTTATTACTGCGGCTCGCTCCGCACTTTTTTGCCGGCGCTGATCATCGCTTTATGGCATGACGCTTTTAAAAAGCGTTCGAGGATATCCTGGGGTTTGGTTTTCCCTCTTGCCTGGCTGATGCTTTTTTTCTCGCCCGAGATCGGAATCCTGGTTTTGTTCTGCGCGTTTTTCTTTATGGTAATCTCTTTGCGGCTGATTGATTCCCGCCCGGAGCGGATTCAAGCCGCGGTCTGGTCCGGCACGGGATTTTTGTTCTGCCTGCTCATTTCAGCCGGCCTGTTTTTTTCCACCGTCTGGCTCAAAAACTACTTTGAATTCTTTTCCCAAGTGACCGGGGAATTCAGTTGGAGCTACGGCGTACCCCGGTTTCTGATCAGATATTTTCCCCGGGCTTTTCCGGTGTTCTTCTTTTACCTGCCCCCGGTCGTTTATGTTCCTTTCCTCGCGATGGTGACCGGCGCCGCCTTGCTCAAAAAAGGCCGCATCCGGGGCCAAAGCGGATTGCTGATTATCGCTCTTTACGGCCTGTTGCTCTGGGTCTCCCGGCTGGCGCGGGGGTCATTCCAATTTAATTATTTGCCACTGATCATCATGGCCGGTCTCGCCTGGGGACCGCCTTGCCGGCCGATAAAATACCGGAAGCTGATCGTTCAAATAATCATGGTCCTGCTCCTGATCCCCGGAGCAAAAAATTTCCAGCCCATCACCGTGCCTTTTTTTCAGGGCCAAGGTTATAAAATCCTGGGGGTGATCGTATCTCCTGAAAAGGGCAAACCCATTGAAGAGCTTTTGGAATTCTCCCGCAATCATGGCCCGGACCAAATCGCCTTTCCGGCTAAATCCCTTCCCTATACTTTGATCGGACGGACCCCCGATCTCCCGTTTGACGATCTATACGCGCTGACCAGCCGGGCAAATCGCTCCCGCTTGTTTAAAGCCCTGGATACTATTCGGCCCCGGTACCTGATCTTCAATGAAGAAGACCTTTACTGGGACTATCCGCTAGAGGCCACCGACCCGCTTCTGGATTACATCGGCCAAAACTATTCCCGGGTCGGCGGTAACCGCCCTTTATGTATATTTGAAAGACAGGCCCAGCCGGAGGTTTTGACCAGGATCATCCGCCAGGACACGGGAACGGTCCGGCTTACGGAAAATAATCAGTTCACCATGCTCCTTGAGCCGCCTGCCGGGACCACGGTTGATTATATTGAGCTTGCCGTCCGGTTTGATTACCGCTTCAATTTTTTGCGGCGAATGTCAATCCCGGTGGTCGAGTGCCGGCTGGACGGGAAAAGGATGAAATTTTTCCGCCCCGCGGTCGGGTCGCAAAGGATGGATAATACCGAGGGGAAAAATCTTTACCGGCTTTATTTATTGGATCGCGCCGATCAGATTGAATTTCAAATTACCTTCCCCGGCGCTTTCAATCCCGAGCCGGTCAAGGTGACAGTGGAAAACATTGAGTGGCGCCAGTTCATTAATCCAGAAGAAATCATGCCGCGCGTGCTGGGCTATGAATTGAGGCCCGAATGATTTGCGGACTCTAAACCCCGTTGAAAGTTATTCCTTGAACACGCCGAACAATTTGCCCAGGGTCTTCTGCTCAAATTTGGATACCGCCTCCAGCTCCCCGGCGTCCAGCCAGACCCCGTTGCAGGCCGAGCACTTGTCAATCTTCAAGTCGCGGTAAGGGATTTCAATCAACTGCATTCCGCATTTCGGGCATCTCATATAATGGAGTTCCCTCAGCTTTTGCCTCTCCTCTTCCGCCAGTCTCCGGTGTCGCTCTTCCTCTGCCTTCCTCTTCCGCTCAAATTCCAGTCTGGCAAAATGCTCCTCTTCCTTGTCACTCGGTTTACCCGGCATCTAATCCCTCCTCTGGTCGGATTTTTGATCCGCCAAAAATTTTTCAATCATTCTTGACAGACCGCCCGAAGTCAAAACCGCTTTTCTGACATAGCCATTCGCGCCTGCTCTTCTAATCGCTTCCCTTAATTCGCTATCCTCTTTGGTGGACACAAATACTATCGGGATATCCTTAGTGTCCGGTCGGCTCTTAACCTTTTTGCAGAATTCATCCCCATTCATTTCCGGCATCATCACATCCAGAAGGATCAGATCCGGACGATAGCCGCTGAAAACAATCTTTTCCGCCTCCGGGCCCGAGCTCGCGGTCAGCACGCTGAATCCCGCGGCGGTCAAGTCGTCCTTGATCACCTCCAGCGCAACCTCGCTGTCATCTATCACCAGAATCGTTTTTGAGCCTTTTTCCATTTCTATCACCTTGGCCTTTTATCGGCTGAGATTTATTTAAGCTCCAGTCTTATCTTTTAACAAATTTAAAACCGGCTGTCAAGAAAATTGAGCGAAAAGGATTCTGAGGGCCGGGCCGGTGAAAAAGGTTGGTATTTTATTTGCGCTCATAAAATTCCAGCAGAAAAATGCCGCCTCCCTCGCCGGTGAGTTTTTGGGGATCCGCGGACTTCTTTGATTTCATAAAAGCGATCCGGCATCCCTCCGGGCTGACCGATGGGTTGCTCGCCTTCTCGCCCGGCGTATCGGAAAAACGGGTGAGCCTTCGGACATCTTTGCCCGTGCCGTCCAGCCTGAGCATATAAAGGTCCAGGTCCATATCGCCGGGATTCATCGCGTGCCGGTCCGATTCCATCAGCGTGAATTTGCCGTCCGGGAAAATTCCCTCCGGCTCTTCCGACGCCGGGCTTTGAGAGTAATTAGTCACCTTCCCGGTCTCCAGGTCAATTCCAAAAGCCTCATAGGTTGGAGTGTAGCGGGTAAAGGTGATTCCACGCTCGCCCGGCAAAAAGTCCTGGGCCTCAATCAGGTTCACGGAAAAATAAACCGCTTTCCGGTTCACAATTTTTCCTTCCCGCATCAGCTCCGCAACATAGAGCGCGCTCGGGAAATGAAAAGGAGAGTCCAGCCAGGTCCTGGTATAAGCGATCTTCCTTGACTCCCGTGAGACCGCAACTCCCTCATAATGCTCCTCGCCGATCCATTTCGGCGCCTGCGATAAATCCGCCGGCATCCAGAAAAAGCCGGTGTGAAACACGCGGTCCAGAAAGTCATTGCCGTGCTTTTTGGGTCCGAGCAGGAGATAATCCCCGTCCTTCAAATAATGAATCCGCAAAAAGCCTTGATGCTTAAAACCGCAGGTCAGGCATTTCACCTGGCCGCCCGCGAAATCATACTCATAAGCCTCCCCGAATTCCTTTTCCATAAACGCGATCTTGTTCCCGTCCGGAGACCAGACCGGCCGCTCCCCGAATTCCACCAGCCGTCTGATGGTGAAATGGCTGAACTCGCCCGAGGGACATTTTTTCCCTTGCGCGCAAGGATAAACTTTTTGGCCGCACTCTTCGTCCTGGCGGGAAAGATCGGTATAGACCGGCAATTTCTTTACAGCGCATCCAAAAATCATCAGAGCGACCAAAATCGTGCCCAGGTTTTTCATTTTTTCTCTCCATCCCTAAAATTTTCTCAAGCTTATTGTTCAATTAGTTTATTTATCATTCGCTCCACACCCTTCACCATCTCATCCTCAACCTCCGGCGACCATCCGACCGGCGAGGCATACTGAATCTGGATCACCTGGGCTTGATATGCGTTCCGCTCCACCAGATTGCGGGTCGGAATGTAAAGGTTGTGCTCGCCCATATAGGCGAAAACCATCAGGGGCGGATCATTGTTGAATTTATTTTTAATCGCCTTGCCAATGGGCGCGCAAACCTCGCCCTGCATCGCCACCAGGACCATTGGTCCGATCTTTGCCGTAATCGTCTCCTCGTATCGGCAGGGAAACTCTCTCGGCTCCGGCAATTTTTTGACCAGGAACGCGTCATCCGTGCACTCATAATCATCGCTCCGGGTCGGGAAGGCAAGCTTCTGCTCATAGTGCTGAATTAAGGCTCTGACCCAGTTGGTGTCCCGGTCCGGATCAGGATAGGGAACAAAGCCGATGTCAGTCGGAATCTTGTCCTTCTTCACCAGCGCCAGCGCATCCTCATATGACATCGGCGCCGCAAGCGGAAGCGAGATCACTTCCAGCTTGCTGGCAATGACTCCGGTCACTTCCTTCATCTGTCCCTCGGAAATTTTAAGCACAGTTTCCGCCAGCTCTTTTCCCACCGCCTGCACCTTGGAATTGGACGCATACATCACCAGAGCGGCTCTGATCATCTGGTCCCCGCCGCAGGCGTCCGCATACATTGCCAGCGCGGCCGGGAATCTTCTTTCCAGTTCCTCCATTGCGTATCCGGGATGCCCCACTGCCACATCAGTCAAACTCTCGTGGAGCGGATGAGTGGCCTGGTTGAAAAGAATCGCAATCACCTTGTCCCCCGCCATCACCTTCAACACCTGAACCTCATCGTCAATCGGCTTGCCTGTGAGACCGTAAATTCCGGGATAGCGCGGATCCCCCCGGACCAGGTCCGAATGACCGATCCCGAAATAAAGTTTGACCGGGCCCTGCTCGTTCGCAATCGCCTCTTTGATCAGATCAAAACTTTTGTCCGCCAGCCACCTGCCATAGTCAAAATTCGCCGGAACGATCTGGATCGGCGCCGCGTGGTTATGGGTTGCCAGAGGCACAAAATAGGCGGGATCAATTCCCAGCTCGGCCTTGAGCCGAGAGCGCAGGATCGGCGTGGCAACATCCAGGCAGTTCAAGTCATAGGTCACAATCACCAGCCGTTTGGACCCGTCATTGAGAGAAAGCGCCCGGGCATAAATGTCATGCTCCTTGCCTTTCAGCGCACCGCCCATCACCGAAATCCGGCCCTGATAGTCCGAAGGGGTGATCACTGCTTTGGCGGCGCCGGCTTTCAGTTCCATCGCTGCCGCGGACCAAGCCGTAAAAATAAAAATCGCTGAAATAATTAAAATGACCGCCATCTTTAGAATTCGCATCTTGCTCTCCTTTTTATTTCGTATTTAATAGTTTCTGACCGCCAGCATTTGCCTCCGGATAACCCAGCAAATAAGTGATATAGCAGCCGCCAAAAGAATGAACCCTTCCAATCTCCCAATGATAATGCTCCGCCTGGATCGCATCCGTCAATTTCTTCAGCTCCGCCGGCGAATAGGTTCTGAGGCAGGATACCAAGCCATCCCAGACCCCGGCAATACCGGGCAAAAGCATAATTGTCCAGAGAATTCTTTGCCAACGGAAAGGTCTGATGAAAGGGATGAATACCCAGAGCGCCAAAGGAAAAACCAGAAGCGAGATCAGCCAGACCAATGACCGCTCCGTGTATTCAAAAATTCCGATCCCCTCATTTTTTCTCACTGCGTCCTGAAGAATTTCTTTAGCCGCCTCCGGAGGAAAATGATGAAAAGAAGTGAACATCGTTCTGAACCCGCTCAGACGATCGGGAACCTCGGTGGCGTCAATCGGGGTTTCCAGATAGCTGATTCTGTTGGAGGATCGGGCAATCTGCTGGAACGAACCAAGGTTCGGATATTTATCGGTCAGGATGATCTTGATGGAATCGTTGCCCATCTTCTCAAGATAGCTCTGGATGCTCAAGGCGGTTGTGCCGGCTCCGGAGCAAAGATCAATAATTGTCCGGACTTTTAGTTTCTCCGCGGCCTCCACCAATTTGGGAATCAGGGGCTGATAGGGATGAAAAGTGGCTTCAAAAAATGCCATAATCTCCGTGAGGAAATTTCTCCAGGACCCTGGAAACCAATCCAGATCGTGGAATTCAAAAAGTTGAATCCGCTTCATGATGAATCCCATTTCTCCCATGAAATCTCGGATGGCAGAAGATCTCTCTGCCGCGCAAACTGGTTCACATCCGTCGCCTCATTCACCGCCTCCGAATGAACGATCAGCCCGTGCTTATCGTCTACCACGCTCTGAACATTATAACTCGCGTGACTCCCTTGAACGCTACGCATCAGCCCGCAATCCGGGTCGGTCTGGTTCACAACCTGCTTCCCGCTCTCCTCGCTCGCTTTCAGAACCCCCGCGATCACCGCCTTCAGACGGTCCGCTTGCCCCAGTTCCTTCTCCACCGTCACCAGCGAACCCCACCCCTGTTCCGCCTCGTCCAGCGCCTCGCACTCCTCCAGCAACCGATCAATCCGACCAGCAACCGCTTTCAGCTCCTTCTCGTAATAATCCTGCTTGTGGCTTTGACCCCGACCCGCATTCGCCCGAAGCTTCGTCCCGTCCCCAAATAAAATGTTCCCGTCAATTAAATTTAACTTAAGGCATAACTCCGCGCACAGCCGGATAACCTTGGCCAGGGAATCCCGGTTCCGGCGCCGAAACTCCGCAATCGTCTTATGGTCCGGCTTCAAGCCCCCCATCAGCCAGAGGAAGCTCAAATTGTTGTGTGTCTCCCGCTCCAGCTTCCGAGAACTCTTGAGCCCATACGAATACCCGTAAACCAACAGCTTCAGCATCGCCCGAGGATCATACTCTGTACCTGATGCGGGTTCTCATCTATCCCCAGCTTCGGAAAATCCAGCGCATCAACAAATGCATCATAAACCCGAACCACGGCATCTTCCGGAACATAATCTTCAATGCTCGCTGGGAGCAACTCAATCTGCCGCCGATTTCCATACCGATACGCCATTTCTGCCTCCTTCGCTCCCTATATTCTACCACAGCTTCTTCCCTAAATCCGCGATCAAAATAAATTTTTAACAAAAAACCTCGTAAATCTGGTATGATGGAGTTATGAAGACGCCAAAATACCAAACCAACGAGGTGAAAATATGATAGGTCAAACGATTC
>Ga0315277_10002367_pt1 | contig 26350 bp, 23 predicted proteins | sample YL17G05_15_MG_FD_203695 | JGI IMG/M metagenome (GOLD analysis project Ga0315277, IMG submission 203695) | Sediment microbial communities from Yellowstone Lake, YNP, Wyoming, USA - YL17G05_15 | ecosystem: Environmental > Aquatic > Freshwater > Lake > Sediment | place: USA: Wyoming | collected... | reverse complement strand
TCATGATCAAGAAGGCCAGCCTTCAGGCTGGCGGAGCGATGGTGCCGGGCTGAAGCCCGGCCTTCGTCTTTTTGAAAGCCCCTGTGTATGTGGCACAATTGCAGTGCACGCAGGCGGCTGTGCCGGACGAGGGCTGAGAAACCGTGGTAGAGATCATCAGGCGGCAGGAGTTGACGCGGCGCAGGCTGGAGGCGCTGCTGGCTGACCTGGAGGCCTGCCTCGACGACTGGCTCACCGTGTACCTGCCTCGCCGGCAGGCGGGCCTGCCGCCGGGGGCACGGCCCTCGCCCGGCGAGAGCCTCGGCCCGAATCATGCCCCCTGGCTGGAAGAGATCGACGCCCTCGCAGCCGAACTCGATTCGGAGACGGGCACCGTCTTCTTCTGGAGCGACGCACGGCGGCTGGTGGTGCTGCCCCCGTTCCCCCTGCGCGAGGCCTGCTGCCGGGCCGGATGCGACGCCTCCCCTTTACGCTCGCTGCTCAACGAGCCGCGCACCGTGGGCGTCGTCCTGCTGCGGCTGGGGCACTATGCCGTGGGCCTCTTCGAGGGGGAGCGCCTGGTCGATTCCAAGACCGGCCAGAGGTTCGTCAAGGGCCGGCACAAGGCCGGCGGCCAGTCGGCGCAGCGATTCGTCCGCATCCGGGAGAAGCAGATCAGGGAGATGTTCGACAAGGCCTGCGAGGCGGTCCAGGCCCGGTTCGAGCCCGTGGAGCGCGACCTGGACCACGTCTTCCTGGGCGGCGACCGGCACACCCTGGGCGCCTTCCTCAAGCGCTGCCCCTACCTGCGCCGACTGGAGGACCGGACGATGAAGCGCCTGCTGCCCGTGGCCCGTCCGAGTCAGGACGCCCTCAAGGCCATGCCGCGGGAGATCTTCAAGAGTCAGGTGCTGTTCGTGGGGTGAGGGCACCCTTGCGCGTGGCGGCACCGTCTGATATGAGTTGGGCACTATGATTACGAAAACGCTCCCCTACGGTGACACCACAGTCGAAGTCAGCCTTCCGGACCGCACGCGCTCCCCCTCCCGTGACCTGCGCAGCGGGCTCCAGCCGGTCGCGGACCAGGCCGGCGCGGTCCTGACCGCCCTGGCGAAGCCGCTCGGCCTGCCGCGCATCCGGGAGCTGGTGCGCCCCGGCGGCCGCGTGCTCATCGCCTTCGACGATCCGACGGCGCCTTCTTACGGCCCGGTGCGCCGCCTGGTCATCGAGGCCGTCCTCGAGGAGCTGAAGCAGGTCGGTGTCCCGGAGGAGAATGTCAACCTGGTCTGCGCCAACGCCCTCCACCGCAAGTGGACGCGCGAAGAGCTGGCCAGCATCCTGGGCGAGGAACTGGTGCGGCGCTTCGGGTCCCGCCTGGCTTGCCACGACGCCGAGGACCCCGAGAACCTGGTCTACCTCGGCACGACGGCCAGCGGCTACGACGTGGAGGTGCACCGCCTGGTGGCCGACTCGGACCTGACGGTCTACATCAATGCCGGCGTCATGCTGGGCTTCAGCGGCGGCTGGAAGTCGGTCTGCGTGGGCCTCTCCACCTGGCGCTCCATCCGCTGGACGCACACCCCCGACGGCATGTCGATGTCGGTCCGGGGCAACCGGATGCACCAGGTCTTCGACCAGATGGGCGAGCACCTGGAGAGGTCCATCGGGCGCCGCGTCTTCAAGGTGGAGACGCTCCTGGCCGACGCCATGACGATAGCGCACATCTGGGCAGGCACCGTCTCGGAGACGCGGGCGCGCGCCCTGGAGGTGCAGGCCGCCCAGAACCCGCCGCGCCGGACGGCCGCCGAGCCGGCCGATGTCCTCATCTACGGCGTGCCCAACTGGAGCCCCTACGCCACCTTCGCCAAGATGAACCCCATCCTCACCCTGATCTCCTCGGGCCTGGGCTACCTGGGCGGCTACATCGAGGCGCTGGGGAAGCCGGGGTGCTCGGTGATCCTCACCACGCCCTGTCCCGAACAGTGGGACATGGAGCACCACCCCTCCTACCCGGAAGTGTGGGACCGGGTGCTCACCCAGTCGCTGGACCCCTACGAGATCACTGAGCGCTTCCTGGACGAGTTCGCCACCCGAAGCGACTACATCGAGCGCTACCAGCGAGGGTACGCCTTCCACCCCATCCACGGCATCCTGGCCACGCACCCCCTGAAGCGGCTGCGACACGCCGGGCGCGTCTTCGTGGCCGGCGCCGAGGACCCCGCGGTGCCCCGGCACGTCGGCTTCATCCCCACGGCGACCGTCGAGGAGGCCATCGCGCACGCGGAGCGCATCCACGGCCCCGACTGCTCGATCATCTGCGCGGGGTAGGGGGAGTCGGGGGGACGGTCGCAGAGCCCCGCCGCTGCTCACCCTAGTGTGGTGAATCAGAAATCCGCAGCCAGAATGTCATTCTGAGCGTCAGCGAAGAATCCGTGATGGGAGGCCTGCTCCGCCGGATGCTTCATCCGCCTCTGGCGGATTCAGCATGACAAAGACAAAGCATTGGATTTGTTAGCGAATCTCTGACTCGGGACAGTAACAGGGTGGTGGAGAATCCATGTGGGCCGCTCGTGGTTCCACCCTTCGGCTGTGTTCAGGCCAGGCAGGCTCACCACGAGCGGAACTGCAGACCCATTCCATCCCGCTCACCCTGAGCTTGTCGAAGGGGTCTTCTAACAGACGCTCCTGCTCACCCCAGCTCGCCAAGGCGGACGCGCAGGCCCTCCAAGCGTGCACGGGCCGAGGCCAGGCGCTCTTCTTCCTGTCGCACCACGGCGGCAGGCGCCCGGGTGCGGAAGCGCTCGTCGGCCAGACGCGCCTCCAGGCGGCCCACCTCAGCCTCCAGCTCGTCGATCTGGCGGGAGAGTCGGCTGCGCTCCGCCTCCAGGTCGAAGAGCCCGGCCAGGGGCAGGGCCACCCGGCCGTCGGCCAGGACGGCGGTCGCCACGTTCTCGACCGGCAGGCGCGCCTCCTCGCCGACGATGTGCAGGGGTTCGGCCCGGGCCAGCGTGGCGATGAGGGGACGGCTCGCCTCGAGGGCGGGCCGCAGGCGACGGGCCTGGACGTGGGCTTCCACGAAGCGGGCCGGCTCCACCCGTCGCTCGGAGCGGATGTTGCGGATGGCCCGCACCACCTCGATGACGGCCTCGGCCTGGGCCTCCGCCTCGTCGTCGTACCAGGCCGGATCGGGCTGCGGGAACCGCGCCACGATGAGGGCCTCGGCGTCCCGGTCCGGCAGGTGGCCGGCCAGGGCCTGCCAGATCTCCTCCGTCACGTAGGGCATGTAGGGATGGAGGAGGCGGAGGCTGCTGTCCAGCACGTGCACCAGCACCGGCAAGGGCGAGGAGTCACCCGCCCGTAGCCGCACCTTGGCCATCTCCACGTACCAGTCGCAGTACTCGCCCCAGAGGAAGTCGTGGACCTGCCGGCCCGCCTCGCCCAGCTCGAAGCGCTCCAAGAGCTGGCTGACGCTGGCCGTCACCCGCTGGAGGCGCGACATGATCCAGCGATCCTCCAGGGGCATGTCCTGCCGCCGGTCAAGGGAAGGGCGCTCGACCGGCGTGCCATCCAGGTTGGTGAGCACGAAGCGGGCGGCGTTCCACAGCTTGTTGGCGAAGTTGCGTCCCGCCGCCAGCTTCTGCTCCGAGATCTTCATGTCGTTGCCGGGGCTGCTGCCCGTCGCCAGCGCGTAGCGGAGGGCGTCGGTGCCGTAGGTGCCCACCACGTCCTCGATGGCGGCGCTGACGGCCTGGGTACGCCCCACCTTCGACTTGCTGATCTTCTCCCCATGCTCGTCGCGGACCAGGCCGTGCAAGTAGACGGTGTGGAAGGGTATCTCCTTCATGTTGTAGAGGCCCATCATGACCATGCGGGCCACCCAGAAGAAGATGATGTCGTATCCCGTCTCCATGACGGAGGTGGGATAGAAGTAGGCGAGGTCCTCGGTCGCTTCAGGCCAGCCCAGGGTGGAGTGAGGCCAGAGGGCGGAGGAGAACCAGGTGTCCAGAACGTCGCTGTCTTGCCGCAGCCTGGTGGAGCCGCAGTGTTGGCAGCGGCTGGGATCTTCGACGCTGGCCATCTGGCCGCCGCAGTCATCGCAGTACCAGACGGGGACGGCGTGGCCGAACCAGAGCTGGCGGGAGATGCACCAGTCGCGGATGTTCTCCATCCAGTTCAGGTAGATGCGGGTGAAGCGCTCCGGCACGAAGCGGAGGCGGCCGCTGGTAACGGCCTCGATGGCCGGGGCGGCTAGAGGCGCCATCTTCATGAACCACTGAGGACTTATGAGCGGCTCGATGACCGTGTTGCAGCGCTGGCAGTGGCCGATGGAGTGGACGTAGGGCTCCGTCTTCACCAGGAAGCCGCCCTCCTCCAGGTCGCGCACGATGGCCCGCCGGCACTCGTCCCGGTCCATGCCCCGGTAGGGGCCGGCCTCCTCGGTCATGGTAGCGTCGAGGGCGATGGAGTTGATGACGGGCAGGCCGTGGCGCTGCCCGATGTCGAAGTCCACGGAGTCGTGGCCGGGGGTTACCTTGAGGGCGCCGGTGCCGAACTCGGGGTCGATGGCCTCATCGGCGACGATGACGATCTCGCGGTTAAGGATGGGCAGGAGAGCCTTCCGGCCTAGCAGAGACCGGTAACGCTTGTCCTTGGGATGCACCGCCACTCCCGTGTCGGCCACTATCGTCTCCGGTCGCGTGGTGGCGATGGTGATGTACTGGGGAACTGGGAACTCGGAACTGGGAACTGGGGTGGGGCCTTGTTCCCGGTTCCCAGTTCCTACTTCCTCCTCGATGAGGGGGTAGCGGACGTACCAGAGGTGGTCCTGGCTCTCCCGGTGCTCCACCTCCAGGTCGGAGAGGGCGGTCTGGCAGCGGGGGCACCAGTTGATGATGCGTTCCCCTCGATAAATGAGACCGTCGTTGTAGAGGCGGACGAAGGTGGTGCGAACGGCCTTCTGAGGACCGGGGTCCAGGGTGAAGCGCTCGCGGGTCCAATCGCACGAGGCGCCCAGGCGGCGGAGCTGAGTGCGGATCTTGGCCCGGTACTGGTGAGCCCAGGCCCAGACGCGCTCCAGGAACTTCTCCCGCCCCAGTTCGTGCCGGTCCAGGCCTTCCGAGGCCAGCTCCCGCTCCACGACGTTCTGGGTGGCGATGGCAGCGTGGTCCTGGCCCGGGAGCCAGAGGGTTGGCTCGCCGCGCATGCGGTGCCAGCGGGTGAGGACGTCCTCCAGGGTAACGAACATGGCGCTCCCCAGGTGGAGGTCGCCGGAGACGTTGGGCGGCGGCATGATGATGGTGAAGGGCCGTCGCTGCCGGTCGATGTGCGGCACGAAGTAGCCGCGCTCCTCCCAGAAGCGGTACAGCCGCTCCTCCACCGCTCGCGGGTCGTAGGCTTTCGGGATGTCCCTGTGACGGCGGCCCTGAGTGGTCATGGGTTGCTCCGGGGCAACTCGTACGTATAGGCCCCGAACTGTCGGGGCCGTCAAGTCCAGATTGTATAGGTCACCCTGAATGTCGTCAATCTGACGCTGTGAGGGAAGGCGACCTACATGATTGGCCACCCGTACCCGTACGGGATGACTCAGTCAGAGACTCCCGCTACCTGCCTGCCGTTCGCTAGACCAGGGCCCGAGTCAAACCCTATAATCGGCCTGTACACGCTGCCTCCGCCATGAGCAACCAAGAGACCGATCCCCTGGCCTACAAGGCACACGCCGACCTCATCGTGGAGAGGGCCGCCGAGCAGCTCCGCCGCCTGCTGCACGAGGCGGTCCAGATGCTCGACCCCTTTCCGCCCTTCCCGGGCGCCTTCTTCACCTACGGCATCGAGGTGGACCCCGGCGGCCTCGCCAGCCACGAGCACGGCTGCGTGGTGCTGGGCCCCGACGCCGAGTTCTACGAGCTGGAGGTGGAGATCGACTTCTCCCAGGACGCCAGCGACCCCGTGGCCGCCCGCGAGGAGCGCCTCAAGAAGCTGGACCTCCACCCCTGCGACTACGTGGTGTACGCCTACCACGCCCTCTCGAGGGTGGTCGAGCTGCTGCTGGAGCAGGCGGAGACGCGAGAGGCCTGACCGGCGCCGCCCCCGGCCCTACTCGAGGACGATCTCTCCGCTCTTGCCGCCGCTCTTCCTCACCAGCCGCACCCCCTCGATGCGGATAGCGCGGTCGGCGGCCTTGCACATGTCGTAGACGGTGAGGGCAGCCACCGCAACCGCCGTCAGCGCCTCCATCTCCACCCCCGTCTTGCCCGTGCTGCGTACCGTGGCCTCGATGCGGACGGCGCTCTCGCCCTCGTCAGGGTAGAGCTGGACATCGACATCGGTAAGGAGGAGGGGGTGGCAGAGGGGGATGAGCTCGTGGGTCTTCTTGGCGGCCATGACGCCGGCCAGCCGGGCCACGGCCAGCACGTCGCCCTTCTCCACCCGGCCGGACTGGATGAGGGCCAGGGTCTCCGGCCGCATGCGTACGCTGCCGCGGGCCACGGCTACGCGGGCCGTGTCCGCCTTGGCGGAGACGTCCACCATGCGGGCACGGCCGGAGGCATCGACGTGGGTCAGGCGCTTCTTCTGAGCCATGGCGTCACTTTACCACAGGCGGGCCGTGGTGGGTGATCTGTCAACGGATAGCCGAACGGATTAGCGGATAGCCTTTCATCCGTTAATCCGTTGGCAACTATCCCTCGACTGTAGAGGCCCCTCATGACTAACCCGAGGGGGGAGTGAACGCCAGAGGATCACAGCCAGTCCAGAACCTCTCGATTCCACTGATACATGACAGCAACCACGGGAAGGCGGACGCCAAAGACCTAACTGCCGGAGAACGCGAGGCGGAAGGTGTCGAAGCTGGGATCGTCAACATGGAACTCGGGGGGCCAACTGAGGAAGTTATCGTTGGTGATTGGCCATATCCGGAAGAGATGCGTGGCTCCGGGTTCGCTGGGTGTTCCCCGGCGAATCCCGAGGACTTTCACTGCAAGATAACCGACGACGAGGGTCGTGAGTACGCCGTGAGGTGTGGGTGCCGCAGATGTCGGATCGTCCCGAAGGGTTAAGGTGATATCACGGCCTTCGTAGAAGAACGGCGACTTCCCGACATAGCCAGTTATCCATTCGTACCATGTTTCGGGCGGACGATGATTGACGTAGAAGTGGTCAAGCCAATCACGATCTACAGGATCAACGGGCGAGTGACAGGAGCGTGCCACAATGGCTTTGAGGCCGATCCAAGCAGCCACGACACCTTGGGCTCGCGCATCGAGGGTAGTTGGCTGGCCCATAATCATCGACGTAAGGACGGGCTGTGCATGCTGCTCAATATGGCTCATCCAGCCCCCGTTACAGTCTACGCACACACATTTTGCGACGAAGTCCATGGGGTTGCGGCTCTGCCATGTCTGTTCGCCCGAACTGGAACGCCGAATCATTCTATACTCGCGAGGGAATCCCCGAGGGTCCTGGACCAGGAGACGCGACATCCACTGCGGGAAGACATGCTCTCGGGTGGTTGGTGTGTTGCCGCAGAAGATGCAACCTCTGGTCACTACTGGTGTACTTTCAGTCATGAGCGGCACACAGTCGAATCGGCCGAAACACAAGAGCCCAAAGGGCTACGAGATTTCCGTGCCCGAATGCGAGGACTTCCTTCGAGATCTCAAGGAGGCGGCGAAGGTGAAGGCCTGAACCCCGCACAGCCCAAAGAAGTGGCGTCTCAAACTGCGCCCGCTTTGACTGGCGCTCATTGTACCAAAGGGATAGTTGCCAACCCGTTCCGTATCCGATGACAGATTGACAGCATCGCCAGGCTGAAGCCTGGCCTTCGGCTTTCCTGTTGGGCCGCCTAGCCCCCGATCTGGATCATCTTGCGCCGGCGGGGCCGGTTGCCGTCGGTCAGGTGGTGGGCGTCGGGCTTGGTGCGAAGGGCCTCCAGGATGCCCTCCCGCAGCGCGTCGTCATCGCCGCCGCCGCGCAGAATCGACTTCAGGTCCACCTCATGGTCGGTGAGCAGGCAGGGGCGCATCTTGCCGTCGGCGGTGAGACGCATGCGGTTGCAGCTCTCACAGAAGTGCTTCTCGCTGACAGGGCTGATAAAGCCGATGTTGCCCTTCGCCCCTGCCTGTCCGGTAGGCAGGCCCGGTAGCTTGAAGTAGCGGGCCGGGCCGTGACCTACCGCCGTCTCTGAGGGCTCCAGGTGGCCCAACTCCCTCTCGATCTGCTGCTTGATCTCCTCGGTGGGCACGAAGCCCAGCACCAGGGACGTGTCCTTGATACAGGTCTCCTGCTCCTCCAGGAAGGGCATCAGCTCGATGAATCGGACGTCCCAGTCCTGCTCGTAGGTGGAGCGGGCGAAGTCCAGCACCTCGTCGTCGTTGATGAGGCGCATGACGACGACGTTGATCTTGATGGGCGAGAGGCCGGCCGCCCGGGCAGCGGCGATGCCCTCCATGACATCTTCGTAGCGGCCCCAGCGCGTGATCTGGCGGAAGCGCTCCGGCTGCAGGGTGTCCAGGCTGACGTTGACCCGCCGCAGGCCGGCCCGCGCCAGGGGCTCCGCCATCCGCGCCAGGGCGATGCCGTTGGTGGTGAGAGAGATGTCCTCAATGCCCGGGACGCCGCTGATCATGGCCACCAGGTCGGCGATGCCGTGGCGCACCAGGGGCTCGCCGCCGGTGAGACGCACCTTGCGCAGCCCCATGGAGGCGCCCACCCGCACGATGGCCAGGATCTCCTCATAGCTGAGGATCTCCTCCCGCGGCTGGAACTCGATGCCCTCCTCCGGCATGCAGTACACGCAGCGCAGGTTGCAGCGGTCGGTGACGGAGACGCGCAGGTAGCTGATGACGCGCTGAAAGGGGTCGACCAGGGGCGTCAGGGGTATGAACTCAGACTCGACACTCACGAATCAGCCCTTCCAGGAGGACCCGCGCCTGACGGGCGGCGCGCCCTCGATGGCTGACGGCGTTCTTCTCTTCGGGCGGCAGCTCGGCGATGGTGAGCCCCCGCTCCGGCAACAGGAAAACGGGGTCATAGCCGAAGCCGCCCTCGCCCCGAGGCTCCTCCGCTATCCGACCCTCGCACTGGCCCTCGAAGAGGCTGACCTCCCCCTCCGGCCGGGCTACGGCGATGAGACAGCGGAACCGAGCCGAACGCTTCTCGGGCGGTACCCCCGCCAGGCGCTCCAGAAGGAGGGCCACCCGCTGCTCGTCGCTGGCGTCCTCGCCGCCGAAGCGGGCCGAGAGAGGGCCGGGGGCGCCGCCCAGGGCGTCTACTTCGACTCCCGAATCGTCGGCCAGGGCTGGCAGGCCGCTGGCTTTCGCGAAGGTCTCCGCCTTTATTCTAGCATTCTCAGCGTAACCGCCGCCGGCCTCTTCCACCTCGAGATGCAGGTCCAGGTCGCGGGGCGTCACCAGCTCCCAGCCGCATCCTTCCAGCAGGGCCCGGTACTCGGCCGCCTTGCCGGGGTTATTGGTGGCAAGAAGCAACTTTGCCACGGCCATCTGCCGCAATTACCCGACAGCTTCCCTCCCTGTGTGATCGCGCTGCTCGGCAAGCCACTCCTTCAGCTTGTCAATCATCTCCTCGTACGGCCCCGGGTGTTGTCCCTTCCACTGGCCCATTCCTCGTCTCGCGCAGGCGTCGCCGTCTAGGACTCGTTTCCCCGCTTCAGCGCTCAAGCGTCCGTTAGGAGTCGTCAGCACAGTATCAGTGTCGGTGGCGTATCTGATGTAGTGCCAAAGTAGAGCTGCGAGTCACGAAGAGGCTCCCGGTCAACGGGCCTCATTTCGAGGGTGTATTCCTGAACTGGAATGTCCTTGCACTTCCTCGCGGCGTAAGGTCCCACGAACATTCGATCATCTATGATGATTATGGACACAGTTGGGACCAACGAGTATTCTCTGATCTCGATCTTATCTTCCACTTCTTGTCGCACAGCTTCGCAGTAGAGCGGCAGCGTGTGACGATTCAGGGAAACGAGCGTATCCTGGAACAACTCACAATCATCGACAGTCTGTGGACTTCCTCCTCTTTCCGTCTCGTCTCTCGCCAAGTACAACTCTTTTCTTGTGCGTGCCAGGTACAGAAACTGAACGTGGCACTTCTCTTGCATGCGGCAAACCAAGGCCTCGTGGAACGCCTCGACCGGGTCATCTTCATGGATCACGTTCTGCAGGTTACGCAAGTCCTCAAACATGCTGTTACTGATGCCGAGGAACCAAGCCCTCCTGCGCGCAGTCTTGACCGCCTGATAGATCGCTACGAAGGCGTCCCTCCGATCAGTGTAGTGCCTGCGGTATCCCGATTCTCTTTCCACGTGTACCAGATCGGTAAGCTTGTCAACCTCGGTGGTGAGTTGCTCCTGCGAGACACGCAGTTTGTCCACTTCTTGCGCAATTGGCTCGACCAGTTCCTCACTGGCAAAGTATTCAATGAACATAACCGTAGCCGACGAGCCCGCAAAGACCCCAGCTACCACTGACAAACCCTCGAACACTGACGCCCAGCTCTCGCTGGGCACAGTGGCCTGCGCCACACCTAATACGACAAGCGCGATGGTGCTCAGAACCAGAATACTGAGGACACCGATCACGAACCCTAGGGACAGGCGCCGTCGTTGGTTTCCGTCGCGGCTAGACATCGCCTACAAAGCCCCACCGCTACTCCAGCGGCTCCCAGCGGCTGGTGAGCTTGGCCGCCACCGCCGGCATGGTGGTGTACTCCATCTCCTCCAGCGGCAGCCGGTGAGGCTCGAAGGGGCCGTGGCGCCGCATGTAGTCGGCGATCTCGGCCGCCTGGCGCCGCGTCGGCTCGAAGGCGGGGTCGTCGAACATGTCGCGGGGCCCGATCAGCTTGCCGTTGGCGAGCTGGAAGCCGAGACAGACGATGCGCGGCGGACCGTCGAAGCGCGAGGGGTTGGCGTCGCGGACGGCGCACGGCATCCAGGGGCCCTGGTGGGAGCCGCGCATCCAGCCCTCGACGATGATCGGCAGGGAGAAGGGCTCTAGCACCTCGCCGACAGCCGGAAACTCCCCCTGGGAGCGGACAACGCAGGTGGGGTCGTCCTTGCCTACGTAGCGCCCGGCGATGAGGGACAGCTTGTCGGTGCTGGAGACGGCGGCGATGGCGCCGGTGTCGCGGCTGTAGACGGACTTCACACAATAGTGCGACGGCGACCCCATGAAGACCAGCATGTCGTAGATCTCCTCCGGCGCGTTGAACCTGATCTTGCGGTGGTTTTTGATGTCATGCACCTCAAAGGTGAAGCCACCGTGTAAGGCGTTGGAGATCACGAGCCCGGCCGTGTTGAAGGGGTCGGCGAACATCTTGTAGAGCGGGAAGTTGAAGGAGCCCGCCGAGGTCTTGTCGCCCATGAAGACGAATACGGGCTCCGAGGGCCGCTCCTCGATCTCCATCTCCGCCGAGCCCGGCCCCATGCCCCGGATGTTGCCCGAGAAGGCATCGGACAGCAGGTCCTGGCCGGCGCCGTACAGGTGGAGCTTCTTGGCCACCTCCGTGCCCTTCAGGAAGGTATTCCAGGCCAGGGTGTGCACATCGGTGTTGTTGATTCCGCGCTCGTGGGTCATGATCAGGAAAAGGTCATCGCCGCACTGGCCGGGGTAGAAGTCGACCAGGGTGCCCTTCTGCTTGGCCTTCTCCATCTCCTCACGGGCCGTCGCCACTATGTCCGGGTGCATGGACGAGTGACCGACGTAGCCGCCGATGTCGGCCTTGATCACGCTGATGCTTATCATTCAATTAGCCTCCTACCTAGATAGTGCTCTCGACTCTGCTCGAGTCTGCTTCCAGCAGTCCTGACGGTACTGGGCCTGGAAGTGGGAAGGCCCCTCACCGAGATGGGCTCTCGGGGGCTTGAGTTCAGACTAGCAAGGCCCCTGGGGAGTGTCAAGCAGGGGTGTTCAGGGGGCGCCCTATCCTGACTCGCCGCCTCTCTAGGAGTCTGCACGCTCGCTGACGCGACTGCACCCTCATGGACAGCCCATCGAGCCCTCTTCTATAATACTCTTGCTTGGATGCCTTCTGTGAGCGCGTCATCGGTCTTGCCCGCCTTCGGCGGGCTTGACTCAAAAGGAAGGGGCAGCCGCCTATTGGCTGGGACCGATTCGCTGCGGGAAATCGAGGCGGCCACCCGGAGGATCAGACGCCACATCATCACCATGCTCGCCGCCGCCGGTAGCGGCCACCCCGGCGGCTCCCTCTCTGCCGTCGAGATCCTCTCCGCCCTCTACTTCCGGATCCTTCGCCACAACCCGCAAGACCCCTTCTGGCCCGACCGCGACCGCTTCATCCTGAGCAAGGGCCACGGCGTACCCGCGCTCTACGCCGTGCTGGCCGAGTGCGGCTACCTGCCGGTGGAAGAGCTCACCACGCTCCGTCAGGTGGGCAGCCGGCTTCAGGGCCACCCGCTGGCCAGCTCGCCGCCGGGAGTGGAGATGTCCGCCGGCTCCCTGGGACAAGGGCTCTCCTACTCCATCGGCCAGACCCTGGCCGCCCGCCTGGACGGCCGCGACTATCGCGTCTACTGTCTCCTGGGTGACGGTGAGCTTGACGAGGGCCAGGTCTGGGAGGCCGCCATGGCCGCCGCCCACTACTCCCTGGACAACCTCACGGCCATCGTGGACCGCAACCGCATCCAGAACGATGACTTCTGCGAGAAAGTGATGCGCACCGATCCCCTGCCCGACAAGTGGCAGGCCTTCGGCTGGCACGTGCAAGAGGTGGACGGCCACGACCTCTCCCAGGTCATCGAGGCCCTGGAGAGGGCCAGGGATGTTCGGGGCCGGCCCGCCGTGGTCATTGCCCACACGGTGAAGGGGAAGGGCGTCAGCTTCATGGAGAACAGCCCCGAGTGGCACGGCAAGGCGCCGACACCGGAGCAGGCGGAGCTCGCCCTGGCGGAGCTGGCGGGGGAGGACTAGCCACAGATGGACATCGACAAACACAGATGGTTTCGGTGGCTGGGGGGATGGGATTCTGTATCAATCTGTGTGAATCTGTGGCTGAACGGCTAGTCAGATGACTACGGTATCGCAGGCGACGGCCGCTACGCGCGAGGCCCTGGGCCCCACCCTGGTCCGCCTGGCCCAGGAGGGGCTGGACATCGTGGTGGTGGACGGTGACCTTGGCGTTTCCACCACGGCCCGCGTCTTCGGCAAAGCCTACCCCGACCGCTTCTTCACCCTGGGCCCCGCCGAGCAGAACATGATCGGCGTCGCCGCCGGCCTGGCCGCCGCCGGCAAGATCGCCTTCGCCAGCTCCTTCGCGGTCTTCATTTCCGGCCGCTGCTTCGACCAGATCCGGGTCAGCGTGGCCCAGCCCGGCCTGAACGTGAAGCTGGTGGCCAGCCACGCCGGCATCAGCGTGGGTGACGACGGCATCTCCGCTCACGCCATCGAGGACGTCGCTTTGATGTCCGCCCTGGTGGGGTTCCACGTCATCGTCCCCGCCGACGTTGTGGAGGCCGCCCAAGCGGTAGAGGCGGCGGCCCGCACCCCAGGCCCCTTCTACATACGCTGCGGCCGGCCCAAGGTACCCATCATCTACGACGAGAGCTACCGGTTCCAGCTCGGCAAGGCCCACCTCCTGCGCCCCGGCCGGGACGTGACCGTCATCGCGACCGGGATCATGGTGAAGAGGGCCTTAGAGGCGGTGGCCGCCCTGGAGGCGGAAGGGATCGACTGCCGGCTGCTGAACATGGCCACCGTCCGGCCCCTGGATCAGGAGGCCATCCTCTCCGCCGCCCGGGAGACGGGGGCCATCGTCACCGCCGAGGAGCACCTGGTACACTGTGGACTGGGCAGCATGGTGGCCCAGGCGCTGGCCAGCGAGCATCCCGTGCCCATGGGCTTCGTGGGCATGAAGGACCGCTACGCCGAGTCGGGGCGCTGGGACGTGCTCCTCGAGAAGTACGGCCTGACAGCAGAGGCCATCGTCGCCGAGGCTCGACGCCTCCTGGAAAGGAAGGCCAAGGGGCCATGACCACGGAAGCAGAGAGGGCGACGGCCCCCGCGCCGACTCCTTCTACGAGTACAGGCGGGGGGCCAGCCGCTCGTGTCGCCGTCCTTTACACCAGCGCCAACACGGTGCTGGAGGACATCGGGCGGGCCATGCGCCTGGCCGACTACGCCTCGCACCTGTCGCGGGATGCCGCCACCATCCTCAAGGTCAACATCTCCTGGCAGCACTACTACCCGGCCTGCTCCAGCACCCCCTGGCAGATCGAGGGCGTTATCCGCACCCTCCTGGCCGACGGCTACCGGGACATCGTGCCCGCCCAGAACGGCACCGTGGTGGTGGACTCACACCGGGGTGAGGTCAAGAACAAGCACAAGGCTGTCTTCGACAGGTACGGCCTGAAGAGCGTCCACCTCACCGACAAGGACGCCCGCTGGGTCCCCTACACGCCCAAAGGCGAGATGCTGGTCCTGCACAAGATCTTTCCCGACGGCATCCAGATCCCGGAGGCGCTCATCGGCAAGAACGTCATCCACCTGCCTACCCTGAAGACCCACGTCTTCACGACGATGACGGGGGCCATGAAGAACGCCTTCGGCGGGCTGCTGCACTACCGCCGCCACTGGACCCACTCCGTCATCCACGAGACTTTGGTCGACCTCCTGACCATCCAGAAGGAGATCCACCCCGGCATCTTCGCCGTCATGGACGGCACCATCGCCGGCGACGGGCCGGGGCCGCGGGCCATGCGCCCCCACGTCAAGAACGTCATCCTCGCCAGCGCCGACCAGGTGGCCATCGACGCCGTGGCAGCGCGCATGATGGGCTTCGACCCCCTCTCGCTGGGGTTCATCCGCCTCGCCCACGAGCGCGGCCTGGGCTGCGGCGACCCCAATCAGATCGAGGTGGTGGGGATGGACGTGAGCAACGTCAACTTCGGCTTTCGCGGCGACGAGAACACCTTCGCCAGTTGGGGTCAGAAGCTCATCTACTGGGGGCCCCTCAAGCCGCTCGAGAAGCCCCTGCTCAGGACGCCCATCGTTCCCTGGTCCTACGCGGCCTCCAACGTGTACTACAATCTCTACTGGTACCCTCTCTTCGGGCGGAAGCGGGTGAAGCAGGCCCTCCAGACCGAGTGGGGCAAGCTGTTCCAGAGCTACTAGGGCTGGCTCGCGAGCTCGTCTGCTTGCCTTTCTCCACCTGCCGGGTCACCGAGAAGCCGTGAACAGTGTGGCTCCTCGCTTGGAATGTCTGATTCCCGACGCCCCTGATGATGGGAACCCCTGTCCATTGAACCAATGAAGAGAACTACGAGTATGATGGGCGCCTACCGCATCTGTTTGACCCTGACCCTTGATCCCGAGGGTACTCACGCACTACATTGGGCACGAACACAGTGGGTTGGGATTCTGGAATGACTGAGCTATGGAACGGGCCGCAAACACGTCGCGGTCTGGGGATAACGGGCAACCCCGACTACGATGGCGTTCCTTTCAGGGACTTTGCATCGGTCGGGCCGTCGACCAAACTCGAAGACCTCAATCTAAACTGGCGCGAAAGAGATCTCCCTGAGAAGGAGCGCACCAAGCACGTGCACAGGTTGCACCCATACCTAGGTAAGTTCGTCCCCCAGTTAGTAGAGGTCTTCCTGAGAAAGTATTTTGCCCCGCGACAAACCGTGTTGGATCCCTTCTGCGGTTGCGGAACAACCCTAGTCCAGGCGAATGAGTTAGCCATCAATTCCATAGGCTATGACATCTCTGCGTTCAACATCCTTCTTACCAGGGCCAAGATTGCTGCATACAACCTCGACCGGGTCTCGAGAGAGGTTATGGAGATTCTTGAGCGAACGCGGGTGACCACACAGCAGGGAGCCTTCCAACTCGCGTTCGACACTATACCCCTCGCGGAATTACGCGCGGTCTCACTATCAGAGACGAACAGCGACTATTTACAGCAGTGGTTTGCGCCGCAAGCCTTGAAGGAACTGCTAACCTACCGGCGATTCATCGAGGCCGGCGATTACGAGTATCAAGATCTGCTGAAGATAATCCTTTCGCGGTCGGCTCGCTCTGCGCGCCTAACGACGCATTTTGAACTGGACTTTCCCAAGCGGCCGCAGACCACGCCATACTACTGTCACAAGCACTCCCGCCAGTGCTCACCCACGACTGACGCCTTCAAGTTCTTGCACAGATACAGCGTCGATACGCTTGAGAGAATCAGACAGTTTGGGGCCGTCCGAACCAAGGCAACGGCGGCGACCGAGCACGTGGATAGCCGCCGCGCTAACATGCCGCTAATTGACGGAATCATCACCAGTCCACCGTATGTTGGGCTCATCGACTATCACGACCAGCACGCATACGCTTATCATCTCCTTGGTCTGCAGGACAGGCGAGAGGACGAGATTGGCCCAGCAACCAACGGTTCGGGCGAGAAGGCGAAGCGAGAGTATCAGCAGGCCATAGCTGAAGTTTTCGGACGCGCCGCCGCTTCTATGAAACCAGGCGCGCGAATGATTGTCGTGGCAGCGGATCGTCACCACCTATATCCCAATATAGCTAGACTCGTCGGCGTCGAAACGGAAACCATAATCAATCGACACGTGAACCGAAGGACCGGACGCCGTTCAGCTGATTTTTTCGAGTCCGTCTTCGTGTGGCGGAAGGTATAAGCGTATCGAACCGAGCAGTGCTACTTCCCCTTCCGGGCCCCTTAAGCAACGGAGCTAGTCGATGGCGCAGTCGGGCCGAATGAAAGCCGCTATCCAGTCGGTCATTCGGCAGATGATGGACCGAGTGATGAACAAGGTCCTGGTTACCGATCCTTTCATCGAAGAAGCGCATCGCGCAAAGAAGCCACTATACGCCGCCCTGGTTCCCGATGAGATATTCAAGGGCTCTCATTTCGAGAGGAGATTCGTCACACCGTTTGGCGGCGTGTGGGAGAAGCTGGCTCAGGTAGCGGCAACCGAGGGGCTAGGCTATGGCTCCCTTAATCATTCGATACAGGGGGTGGTGGGACGAGAGCGCTTGAGGCGAATTCAAGCGGTTCTTGACAAGTTAGAGCACGCCCAAGCCGGCGCCGAGAGGACTAAGCCTGATTGGAACAGTGAATTGGCCTATGTGCTTGCCGGGCAAGGTCAGCAGATACCCGTGACGGTTATTTGCGACATCTACGTGGAGGACCGAACCAGGAAGCTTAGATATGCATTTGAACTGAAAGCCCCGCTTCCCAATAGCGACCAGACCAAGGTGAGCAAAGAGAAGATATTGAAACTATACTGCATGGACCCGCCGCAGGTCGATGCGGCTTACTATGCGCTACCGTACAACCCCTATGGAAAAAGGGAAGACTATGCATGGAGCTTTCCAGCTCGATGGTTCAACATGAAGGAGGACAAGGTCGTCCTAATCGGTGATGAATTCTGGGACAAGATCGGCGGGCTGGGCACCTTTCAAGCGTTCATAACCGCTATCAACGAAATTGGCGAAGAGTATAGAAACCGGATATATCGGGAGTTTCTGGAGATTGAACCGCCCCAGCACAAGCCCGGGATGAAGCTCTGAGTTTTACCCCTCGTCCGCCCTCGCACTACTTTCATGCCAATTGCTGTAGGCCGCCTGGAGACTGTCGATCATCCGGCCCGGCAGTATGATCTATCGGCGTTGCTGTTACGCCGCCTGCAACGTGATGCGGTAGTGGTACCTCACTACCTCCGGTCGAGATCGCGAGTAACGCTTCCCGCCCGCTCCGTTATATGATAGGGGCCATGAACCTCCAGAAGCTCCGTGGCCGGCTGCTGCTCTCCCTCCTGCTGGGCGCTGCCGTCTTCGTGGGCCTGTCGGCCTACGGCGACTTCTCAGACGTCGTCAGCGGCCTGGGCGACTTCCAGTGGGGGCTCCTGCCGGCCATCCTGGCCCTCACCTGCATCAACTACCTCCTCCGCTTTGTGAAGTGGGACTTCTATCTCCACCAGATCGGCGTGCGCGACCTGCCCAAGCGCGACAGCTTCCTCATGTTCTTCTCCGGCCTGGCCATGGTCATCACGCCGGGCAAGGCCGGCGAGTGGCTGAAGAGCTACCTGCTACGAGAGGTGCACGGCACCCCCTTCGCCCGCTCGGCGCCCATCTTGATCGCCGAGCGGCTCACCGACACCTTCGCCCTGCTCCTCCTGGCAGCGACGGGCCTCGTTCTCTTCGGGCAGGCCTGGCAATTCTTCGTCGTGGTGGGCGTCACGGCCGCCATCTTCCTCTTCCTGGCACGCCACCGGCCCGCCATGCGGGCCATCCTGCGCCTGGTGGAGCGGCTGCCCGTCGTCTCCCGCTTCACCCACCTGGTCGAGGAGTTCTACGAGAGCACCCACGTGCTCGTCTCGCCCCGCAACCTGCTGCTGATGACGGCCCTCAGCGTCGCTTCCTGGGCCGGCGAGGTGCTGGCCTTCTACGTCACCCTGCTGGCGCTGGGGCTGGATGCCACCGGCCTGCTGCTGCTCCAGGCGGCCTTCATCCTGCCCGTGGCGACCGTCGCCGGGGCTGTCCTGCTGACTCCGGGTGGGCTGGGGGTGGCCGAAGGCGGCCTCACGGGCCTGCTCCAGGTCATCGTCGACATGCCGAAGAGCCTGGCAGCCGTGGCTACCCTTGTCATCCGCTTCGCCACGCTGTGGTTCGGCGTCCTGGTGGGGATGGGGGCTCTGACCATCATGACCCGGCGCCTGGCGCTCCAGCCGTCGCGAGAGGTCGCCCCGGTGCCTGGCGCTGCGGCCGACGAAGCCTGGGGCCAGGAATCGGGCACGCCCGTGGCCGGGCCTGCCCGTCCGATAGGTGGGCCCGCCGCCCGACGTCGCGGTGCCTGAGCATGGCGCAAAGGATCGCCCTTCGACAGGCTCAGGGTGCGACAAGAGCCTCCCGGTGCCAAGGGCAATGCGTGACGGCATGCTGAGCTTGTCGAAGCACCGAAGGTCGATCCTGTTGACAGGACGTATCCTATGGACCTAGCCTCCCGCGCCGCCGGCCTTTCCTTCTCCTCCAACTTCATCCTCATGTTCCTGAAGCTGGCTGTGGGCCTCTACACGGGCAGCATCGCCATCCTCTCCGACGCCCTGGACAGCGCCGAGGACACCGTGGCCTCCAGCTTCGCCTTCGTCACCGTGCGCCTCTCGGCCCGGCCGGCGGACGTGGAGCACCCGTACGGCCACGGCAAGGCGGAGACCCTGGCCGCAGGCGGACAGGCCGTCCTCATCGGCGGAGGCGGGGTCTTCATCATGTACCAGGCGGTGCGCCGCCTGATGGTGGGCCAGGCCGACATCGTGCTGGGGCCCGGTCTGGTGACCATGGGCGTCACCGCCCTCGCCAACCTGGGGGTTGTCCTCTTCGTGGCCCGAGCGGCCCTAGCCACCGGCTCCCTGGCCCTGACCTCGGAGACCCGCCATCTGCGGACGAACATCGCCCAGGCGCTGGCCGTCATGGTGGGCCTAGCGCTGGTGGGCCTGACCGGCCGCAACCTCTTCGACCCCCTGGTGGCGCTGGTGCTGGCCGGCTACCTCCTGTGGACGGCCCTCCGCATCTTCCAGTCCGCCCTGGTCCAGATCATGGACGTGACCCTGCCCGCCAGCGACCTGGACGTCATCGAGGACTCCATCCTGCGCTTCCGGCCGCAGATCGCCGGCTACCATCACCTGCGCACCCGTCGCTCCGGCCACGAGCGGTACGTAGAGCTGCACCTGGTGGTAGACCCCCGGAAGAGCGTGGAGGAGGTGCACGACATCTGCGACCGCATCGAGGAGGAGGTGAGCCGCCGCCTGCCCGGCGCGGTGGTCACCATCCACGTGGAGCCCGCCGACGGTCGCTACCTCGGTCCTAGAGAGCCCTAGCGTGGAGACGGGGGCCGCGCCCGCCGCTAGGACGGGGCGCCCGGCCCCAAAATGACGCGTAGCGGAGGGCTTTAGCCCTCCACCACGCCACCGTGGAAGGCTGAAGCCTTCCGCTACATGCCCCCTACTCCCGGTGGCCGTTGCCGCCTTCCAGCTCCTCCCCCTCCTCCCCTTCCTCTTCCTCTTCCTCCTCCTCTTCCTCCAGCTCCTCTTCGGAGTAGACGCCGGCCTGGCGCCCCACCCAGACGGTGACGACGAAGTCCTCCCGGTAGGGGTCGTTACTCATCACCAGCCGCTCATCGATCTCGCTGATGAGCTCCTGGACCTCGTCCTCGCTCAGGCTCTCCGGGATGCAGAGGGTGCCGTAGGTGACGCTGGGCGTGTAGTGGAGGTCGACCCGGCCCACGTCGTCGCCGTCGGCCTCAATGACGAAGGACTCAGAGTAAGCCGTCCGGCTCTCGCGCTCGAAGTTGTACTCGGCCATGGCGTCCTCCTTCCGCCTGCCTGCCTGCCGGTAGGCAGGCCTGTCAGCAGGCTCCCCTTACTAGGGGCGGGTCTGGCCGGAGCCCAGGACCACCCACTTGTAGGTGGTGATCTCCTGAAGGCCCACCGGCCCCCGCGCGTGGAACTTCTGCGTAGAGTCTATGATCTCGGCTCCCAGGCCGAACTGGGCGCCGTCGGTGAACTGTGTGCTGGCGTTGACGTAGACCACGGCCGTGTCCACCTCGGCCACGAAGCGACGGGCGGCACTGTAGTCCTCGGTGACGATGGCGTCAGAGTGGCCCGTTGCGTAGCGGTAGATGTGGTCGATGGCCTCCTCTAACGAGTCTACCACCCGCACGGCGGCGATGGGGGCCAGGAACTCGTGGCCGAAGTCGCCCTCCTGGGCTGGCACCACCTTGAGTTCGGCGATGCCCGCGCCCTCCAGGGTCGCCCGCGCCCGCTCATCGCAGCGCATCTCGATGCCGGCCTCGGCCCAGCGCCGGCCGATGGCAGGCAGGAAGGCGGCAGCCACGTCCCGGTGCACCAGGAGGGTGTCCAAGGCATTGCAGATGGTGTAGCGGCGGCACTTGGCGTTGTAGGCGATGTCGGCCGCCTTGGCCAGGTCTGCCTCGCGATCCACGTAGGTGTGGCAGACGCCGATGCCGCCGATGAGCACCGGCATGGTAGCGTTCTCCACCACGAAGTCGATAAGGCCGCCGCCGCGGGGCACCACCAGGTCGATGACGTCGCGCATCTTCAGCATCTCGCCCACCAGGGCGCGGTCCGTGCTCTCGATGAGCTGGACGGCGCCCTCGGGGACGCCAGCGGCGGTAGCCGCGCCGGCCACGACGCGGGCCAGGGCGCTATTGGAGTGAATAGCCTCCTTGCCCCCGCGCAGGATGCAGGCGTTGCCCGACTTCAGGCAGAGGGTCGAGATGTCCACCGTGACGTTGGGGCGGCTCTCGTAGATGCAGGCCAGGACGCCCAGGGGCACCCGCATCTTGCCCACGACCAGGTCGTTGGGGAGGGTGCGCACGTCGAACATCTGGCCCACCGGGTCGGGCAGGGCGGCCACGGTGCGGACATCGGAGGCCATGGTGGCGAGACGGTCGTGGTTGAGGAGCAGGCGGTCCAGCATGTAGTCACTGGCGCCGCCAGTGCGGGCGGCCTCCATGTCACGGGCGTTGGCGGCCAGAATCTCCTCCTCGTGGGAGAGGAGGGCCTCGGCGATGGCGAGGAGGGCGCGGTTCTTCACCCTGGTGGAGAGGGTAGCCAGGCGGCGGGCGGCCGCCCGGACGGCGCGCCCCTTGGTCGCCAGCTCATCGCTGCGGGCGGAGCCGCCCCCGGCGGAAGACGTGGTGGTGGACATGGCCGGCCGGTCCTTTCCAGCCCGTCTGGGCGCAGCAGTGTCTCGGTGATGCTTAGTCTAATCGTACGGGCGGCGTCTGGCTAGTCGGGGCGGCGGGCCAGGCGACGCGGCAGGACATCGCTGGGCCTTACATCCAGCGGCCTCGTCAGGATGGAGCGGGCGGTGCCTTCTCCAGCCGGCAGGCGATGCCCTTGAACACCGGCATACCAGTGAGAGGATCGCGCTGCAAATCGTCCGTCAGACGGTTGACGTTCACTCCCAACTCTGGACCCGCATCCGCGCCCGCTCCCTGGAAGCGGCGACCCCACGCATGCGGGATCGAGACCACACCCGGCATGACATCATCACCGACCCGCGCCTTGACGCGGATGGAGCCCGTCGGCGTGGAGACCATCACGTTGTCGCCTTCCACAATGCCCGCCTGCTCCGCGTCGAGCCGGTTAAGCCGGGCCAAAGGCTCGGCGCGCACCCTCGCCAGCAGGGGCGCGTGCCAGAAGCGAGTGTTTGCCTTGAAACGCTCTCGTTCTCCTGTGATCAGCAGCAGCGGGTACTCGTCAGTCCTGGGGTCCTTGTCGGCGTCGATCTTGCCCAGGGCCGCCGCGAACTCGGCGGGAACCAGTGTGATGCGCCGACCTTTCGGGTGGCGGCCTGGCTCGGCCGTCTCCGATAGGAGAAGCCCGTGAGGACTGTTCAACACGGAGCTAAGTCGCGTGCGGGCCAGGAGGAGAAACAGGAGCCCGGCATAAACCCGAGGGCTGAACCGCCAGCGGCCACCACGGCGGCAGAGGCGGTCGAGCAGGTGCAGGGCTTTGGCCATGAGCCCCAGTCCAGGCGTGTTCAGTAATCGCACTCCAGCGTGCTGGGAAAGGTCCATGAAGATCTGCCACTCCGGCCTCGCTTCGCCCGGCGGCGGAACCAGCGCCGGTGCCCACTGAACGAATCGACGCGGTTGGTGCTCCGGAAAGGTCACATAGCAGTCTTCCTTCTCAAAGTGGGCGGCCGCGGGCAAGACGTAGTGCGCCAGTTGAGCCGTCTCATTGAGGAAGATATCGACGGACACCAGTAGTTCCAGCGCCTCCAGGGCCTGTCGGACCCGGTTCTCATTCGGGAAAGCAAGGATCGGGTTGCCGCAGTCCACCAGGAGCGCCTGGAGCTGGCCCGGCCCGGGGGCGAGGATCTCGTCTGGGATGCAGGCTGCAGGCAGCGAACCGATAATCTCCGGATAGAGCCCATCGCGGGTTTGTCGCTTGCGCCCGCGGTTGGCTATGTCTGCCATGAGCCCGAGCGGGAGGGCACCCCTCCGGAACAGCAACCCGCCGGGGCGCTCAAGGTTGCCGGTCACCGCGTTCAGCGCCTCGATAAGCCAGTAGGCCAGCGTGCCCTGCCGCGTCTGGAACACCCCAAGCTTTGCCACCGCACAGGCGTGAGCGGCTGTCGCGAACTTTCTGGCGAGGCTTTCGATCTCAGTCGCGTTGATGCCGGTGAGTCCAGACACTCGTTGGGGGGACCAGGGCTTCACCAGCCGGCCAAGGTGGTCGAACCCGCGGCAGCGGCGGGCCACGTACTCCCGGTCGTAGAGGCCGTCCCGGATAAGCACGTGGTGGAGCGCCAGCGCCAGGTAGACGTCGCTGCCGGGCGTGATCGGCACCCAGCGGTCAGCCTTCCGCGCCGTCTCCGTCCGCCTCGGGTCCACTACTACCAGAGTTCCGCCTCGGGCACGCATCTCGACAATGTGCGCCATCTTGCGCGGATCTTCCTCGGAGATGGCAGGGTTATGCCCAAACATAAGGACGAAGTCCGTGCGCTCGAAGTCCCCGGCCGTGGCGAAAAAGGCGTGGCCGTACATCTTCTCCTGCGCAAGGTAGCGGCCTGTGAACTCCAGGCTGAGCACGTTGAAGAAGCTGCGGGAGCCCAGCGCGCTCATGAACCCCTGCGCGAAGAGAAAGTTGAAGAAGGAGGTGGGATTGCCTGCGCCGTAGTACATGCCGATGACCTGCGGCCCGTCACGCTGCCGTATCTGGCGCAGCTTCGCCGCTACCTCTCGATAGGCCTGGTCCCAGGAGATCTGTTCCCAGCCGGCCTCGGTCCGCTTCAGGGGATGGAGCAGTCGCCCGGGCCCCTGGCGGCTGGCGGGCCCGTGCTTCCCCTTCACACACAAGTAGCCCGCGGAGAGAGGATGAGCACGGTCCCCGTGCACGGCGACAATCCGTCCTCTATCGATATCAACTTCGAGGCCGCATGCCGAAAGACAGAGGTCGCAATAGGTGTAGGCAGTGGTGGTCACGGCGCGTCTCCATCAGTGGGGAAGGTATCCCACAGGTTAGGCCGGTGGCGCCTAGTCTAACCAGCGCGGGCGGCGTCTGGCTAGTCAGGGCGGCGAGCCAGGCCGACGATGTCCCAGAGGGACATGCTGCCCAGGGGCCCGATGACCTCCAGTCCGGCCCCGGCCAGGGCCTGCGACATCTCGGCGCGGTCGAACATGGCTTCCGGGTCGTGGCGGGTGAAGCGGAAGATGCCGCGCTGGAGGCGCCGCCGCGAGGGCTCGGCGAAGAAGAAGAGGCCGCCGGGCTTGAGGACACGCCGTACCTCCCCCAGCACCCATCGCCAGCCGCACCGGCCGCCGGACAGGTCGGTGATGTGGTGGAGGGTGGCGATGTCGAAGACGGCGTCATAGGAGGCGTCGGGGAAGGGCATGTGGTGGGCGTCGGCCAGGAGCAGGCCCACAGCGTGGCGGTGGTGGCGCAGGTCGCCGGCCGACAGGCGGACCTGAAGCCGGTCCGAATCGAAGACGACCACCCGCGCGGCACGGAACTGTCGCAGCAGCAGCCGGCCCGATATGCCGCGACCGCAGCCCACGTCCATGAGGCAGCCGCCGGGGGGCACGGCGAAGCCCCGCCGCTCAGCCAGCCGCCAGAAGGACCGGAACTCAAGGTGGAACAGCCAGCAGCGAGGCGGGCTGTTGATCATCCAGCGCTCCAGGCGCGTCATCTCCGTCAGCGGCGAAGTCTCAGCCATAGCGCCGCCAGTTTGTAAGAACTGTTAGGCAGGGGGAAAGGCCCGAACGGCCTGTACTCAGGGCCTTGGCAGACGCTTTTCGACGGGCAACCTGGCAGGGAAGGGGGCGTGGGGTTCCTCCTGGTACCAGTAGGCGGTGCTGGAGTAGTCGTTGGAGAGGTTGTTGGCGTGCCCGTGCTCGATGGTCACCCGGATGGACTTCTGAAAGTAGACGGGGTCCTCGATGTGGAAGCGGTACATGGAGTTCTTGCCGCCCCAGGGCCACTCGGGCGTGCCGCTGTAGAGGGTGAGGCCGTGGAAGGGGGCGGAGAACTCGGTCCGGGGGCTCCAGGCGGTGTTGAAGTAGTCCTCGGTGCCGGTGCCGTGGAGGGTGGGCGGCCACGTGTCCCCGTCGATGAAGATCATGTCGTCGCCCTCGCCGTACCAGTCGTTCTTCTCCCGCTGGAAGCAGTCGATGTTCAGGTTGCAGCCGACGTAATGGCCGCGCCCGCGGGCCTCCAGGATGACGTAGTTGCCCTTGCCGTCCAGGTTGGGGGTCTGCCAGACCTCGCCCCGGTAGTCGGGGTTCTCGTCGAAGCGGCGCGACGGGTCGCCCCAGCCGGCGGTGGGGTTCTGGCGGCGCCACTGGGCGTGAAAGCGGCCCAGGCCCTCAGGCGGCTCGTCGTGCTCCTCGTAGTCCACGTAGAAGTAGACGATGAGGTGCCGCTCGCCCTCGTTGGTCATCTCGACGCGGGCGCCGGAGGCGAAGGGCATGGGAAAGAAGCAGTTGAAGGCTTGGCCGTCCTGGGGGCTCATGGTCAGCGGCAGGGAGGTGAACTCCTTGATAATGCCGTGCCCGACGCCGAAGAAGTCGCCGGTGGGCGCCTCCACGCTGGGGATCGCCTCGCCGTCCCAGAACATGCGCAGGAGGCTGCGACGGGGGTAGTGCTCCTCTCGGCTGGCGAGTGTCATCCAGATGTGGCGGATGCAGCCGGGCCCCGTGATCTCGGCCAGGGCGCGGGTCTCGCCGGGGTCGAACACCCAGAAGTCGCGGTTGCCGCCGGAGAGGTCCCAGGAGGACGCGCGGCGCCGGCGGTAGTCACGAAGGAGGGGGAGGGAGGAGAGAGGGGATGTCATGGTAGCCACCTCATGGGTAACCGGCTCATGATTGGTGAGGTACTCTCCACCCCCGCGTGAACGCGGGGGCATAGATTCGCCTTGTCATGCCCCAGCCTTATGGTCATCAACGGGACGACCCTGAATTTCACCCGTAGGGGCGTAGCTTTAGCTGCGCCCGCTCCGCCCAGGGCCGACCTTCCGCCAAAGGCGGACCCGCCTGCGGCGGGAAAGGTCGGCCCCTACGAGGTTTGTCTCCCTCTGCCGCGTCGCCTGCGAGAACCAGGTTACAGCATTCGCCTCGTGCGCCGCTTCTCGCGCTCGGTCGGCGCCTGGGCGAAGGGTGATCTGCCGTATGGCATCTGCGGCCGCTTGCCCGACAGCATCGGTTCCACCCCTGCGATCTCCCGGTTATCGCCGTAGTAGAGGACGTTGGTCTTCATAGACCCTCACCCCCTGGCCCGTCTCCTTCAATGTAGGGACAGAGCTTCAGCTCTGTCCTGGGCGGAGCTGAAGCTCCGCCCCTACGGGTGGGAGGGTGGGGGGGGGGGGCGGTTAGAGGA